>Ga0315554_1000001_pt1 | contig 142929 bp, 146 predicted proteins | sample SalMarSW160370MG_FD_202114 | JGI IMG/M metagenome (GOLD analysis project Ga0315554, IMG submission 202114) | Salt marsh sediment microbial communities from the Plum Island Ecosystem LTER, Massachusetts, United States - Salt Marsh Sediment SW1603-70 ...
CGGCGGCTGACCTGATACACCTGCTTCAGGAAGAACTCGGCCTGCCCATCACCGACAGCTTTACCGAGAGTGCTTCCGCCGCCGTGCTCCGCAGCAATATCGACGGCGTAATCGACCAGCAGCTGGTCCAGAACATCGCCCTGCGCCTGGACAAGTCACTACCGGAAACGGAGCAGGCGGTTATCAACCTCTCAATTGACTGTGCCCTGCTGCCGGATGAGGTGCTGGAAGCAATTGATGCCAGCGTTTCCCTGACCGATATCAAGGAACTCACGAATGACCCCTCATTCATCAACAAAATCGTTGAACACGAGCAACAAATCAATGCTAGGTTAACCACCATCGAGGAAGAGGCAGAGAAGGCCAAGAACCACCTCATTGAGGCCAACCTGCGTCTGGTAGTCAGTGTCGCCAAGAAGCACATCGGCCACGGCATGTCACTTCTCGACCTTATTCAGGAGGGCAATATCGGGCTTATCCGGGCTGTGGAAAAGTTCGACCCCCATAAGGGCTATAAGTTCAGCACCTACGCCACCTGGTGGATTCGCCAGGCGATTACGCGTGCTATTGCTGACCAGGCCCGCACTATCCGTGTGCCCGTCCACATGATTGAGACAATCAATAAGCTGCTCCGGCTCAGCCGGCGACTTGCCCAGGAATACGGTCGAGAGCCCACCTCAAGAGAAATCGGCCTCAAGATGGGACTGGCCCCGGAGAAGGTGAGGGAGATTGTAAAGGTGGCCCAGTTGCCGATATCGCTAGAGCTACCGATGGGCGAAGAAGAGGACAGCCATCTGGGCGATTTTATCGAGGACCGTAATGCCCTGCCTCCCGTCGACGCTGCCTCCAAGCAGTTGCTCAAAGAGCAGATTGACGAGGTTTTGAGTAGTCTAACCCACCGTGAGCAGCGTGTCCTCCAGCTCAGGTTCGGCCTTGAAGACGGCCGCAGCCGGACACTTGAGGAGGTCGGCCAGGAGTTCAAGGTTACCAGGGAGCGTATCCGCCAGATTGAGGCCAAGGCCCTGCGCAAGCTCCGCCACCCCTCCCGCAGCCGCAAGCTCAAGGACTACCTGGAATAAGAATTGGTTTAAGTTTAGAGAGGGAGCTAAAGCTCCCTCTCGACCTTATCCCCTACAACCCGTACTTCTTCGCAACGTAGGCGGCCAGTCCACGCCGCGTAAACTCCTCAGGGAATCGCCAACCGGAGTCGACCAGTTGCACCATCTGCCGGCCAAGCTCCCAGGCCATCTTCATCTCCCGTTTCTTCTCTTTGATGGCGCCACGTTCACTGGCATAGGCACCGATGTAGCTCGCCGGTGCCATGTGGTTGATAGCAATGTAGAAGTACCAGTCCTTAATGGCATCCATCAGCCCGACGCCACCGGCCACGGCAATAATCCCACCAGCCTTATTACTCAACTGTGCCCCGCGCAGGCAGATTGAATAGGTCCGGTCCATGATAGCCTTGGCTTGAGCGGTCATCCCGTAGAAGTATATCGGCGTGCCGAAGATAATACCGTCGGCTTCGAGCATTCCCTTCAAGACTTCCTGCACATCATCATCGATATGACACTCGCCTGTTTTCAGGCATGCCTGGCAGCCGTCACAGCCCCTGATATCCTTACCGGCCACGCTGAAGAGCTCAATCTCAGCGCCATCGCTGCGGGCACCAGCGAGCGCCTCTGCCACAAGAGTCTCAGTGTTGCCCCCCTTTCTCGGACTGCATGAAATGCCCAGAATCTTCACTTTTAGCATCCTCCTAGCTCATTAACTAAATGCCATTATATCATCGCCAGCTTCACACTGATAGTAAATGGTATTCTATTGACATCGAACGGAGCAGGCTAACGTGGTTTGCATTTCAGATGGTCTCTAGTCTCTTCAAAGATATCCCAGCACCCTGAATCGAGTATCTTCTTTCTCGCGACACTTCGGGGATGGTGACCCTGGTCGATTACCAGAACACCATCACTTTTGGTTATTCTCTTCAGTTCCGCCAGGAACTCGGTCGGATTCTTGATGCTGAAGAACATGTCAATGGCACAAACTACGTCGGCGACATTGTCAGGCAAGCCGCTATTATACCCGTCTACAAGCACCGGCTCGATGTTTCTCAGGTTGTGCTTTTCTATCTCTTTCTTCACCGCTTCTATCGCCAGCTCGTGGATATCGGCTGCATAAACCTTCCCACTTTCACCTACCAGCTCAGCAAAGACAGTCGTATACCTGCCCGGCCCACAGCCGTAGTCAACCACGGTCATTCCCGATTCGATACCGAATCCTCTTACACGCTTCTTGATGTATGGGAAGATAAGATCGATAAACCTCATTAATAAGGCCATCATCTTGAATGATCTGTCCGACATCCTCTCCGTTTCACGTTTCTCCGCTCTCTTTCTGATAGTAGCCATTTTCACCCTCGCCTGGAAAAGATTTTATCCCATTATACCCTGAAAGACGACAATGCCTACAACACCCTTCCATATTACAACCTGTTCGGGTAGAATAAGCGCATGGATAAAGCAGGCCCCACCCCGATTCGAAGGCAATACCTCAAAATAAAACGTCAGTACCCCCAGGCCATTGTCCTCTTTAGGCTGGGCGACTTCTACGAGACCTTTGACGAAGACGCCCGCTTGGTGGCTAACGAGCTCGAAATTGTCCTCACCTCGCGCGAGATGGGTAAGGGGAACAAGGTTCCGATGGCCGGTATCCCCTACCACGCCCTCGACAACTACCTCGCCCGGCTTATCAACAACGGCCATAAGGTGGCCATCTGCGAGCAGATGACCCGCCCCGGCGAGACCCGGGGCATCGTCGAGCGTGAGGTCGTCCGGGTCGTTACTCCCGGCACGGTAGTCGAGCCCGGCCTGCTCGACAGCAAGGTTAACAACTACTTGGTCAGCCTAGTTCTCGGCGATGAGGAAGCGGGCATCGCCTACGTCGATATCACCACCAGCGAGTTCGCCACCACCCGGCTACCCCGCCAGCGGGCCATTGCCGAACTGGAGCGCCTACGCCCCTCAGAGATTATCACCAATGCCCCCACCGAGCTGTCCCACCTGAAACCCGACGCCCCTGTAACGCCGGTTGACGAGTACTGGTTCAGCCAGGAGACAGCCCAGCGGACATTGCTCGACCACTTCGGTACGAGTACCCTCGACGGCTTCGGCCTGACCAACCTGCCACTAGCAATCAGGGCCGCCGGCGCCATTATTCGCTATCTTCAGGAGACCCAGAAAGGTGCCCTGGGACAGCTGACACGGCTCTCCAGCTACTCCACCGATATCTTTATGGCGCTCGATGTCCAGACACAGAAGAACCTGGAGCTTTTCCGCAGCGCCACCGGCAGCACCGAAGGCTCGCTGCTCTCTGTGATTGACATGACAAAAACGTCGATGGGCAGTCGGCTCCTGAAGCGGTGGTTGGGACAGCCTTTGCTCGATATCGAGGAACTCAAGAAGAGACAGGATGCCATCGAGTGGTTCCAGGCCAACGCCCTGCCGCGCAACCAGGTTGCCTCCCTTCTGGGGAAAGTATCCGACCTCGAGCGGCTGATTAACCGGGTGGGCAGCGGCATTGCCCACCCCCACGAGCTCGTCGCCCTCCGCCGCAGCCTGGAGGTGATTCCCGAGCTTAAGACAGCCATCGAAGGTGGCCATGATACCAGTACAATAGACTGGCTCAAGGACAAGCTAAAGCCGCGAGACGATGTTGTCGCCCTGCTTGGTGAGGCCATCGTTGATGAGCCTTCAGGCAGTCTTGGTGAAGGCGGTGTCATCAAGCCCGGCTTCTCTGAGGAACTGGATAATCTGAGGCAGGTCGCCAGCAACGCCCGGCAGTACCTGGCCAACATGGAGCGCCACGAGCAGGAGAGCACCGGTATCAAGTCATTGAAGATAGGCTACAACCGCGTCTTCGGTTACTATATCGAGGTCTCAAATGCCAACCTCTCCCAGGTGCCGGACAGCTATATCCGAAAGCAGACCCTGGTCAACGGCGAGCGCTTCTTCACGCCGGAGCTTAAAGAGTATGAGTCGATGATTCTCAATGCCCGCGACCGTATCGGGGAGCTTGAGACAAGCATCTTTCAGCGGGTCTGCCGCCAGGTATCCACCGTCAGCGAGCAGGTCCTGGCCGTAGCCCGGACAATTGCCAACATCGACGTCTTCGCCGGTCTGGCTGAGGTCGCCGTCCGCTACGGCTATACCAGGCCCAGCCTGACAGATGACAACACCATCACCATCACTCAGGGACGGCACCCGGTGGTGGAGCGGATGCTTACCGAGAGCGGTTTCGTCCCCAACGACACCTACCTCTCTAACGATGACGCCCAGCTTATCGTCCTCACCGGCCCCAATATGGCAGGCAAGTCTACCTACCTGAGACAGGTAGCGCTGATTGTGCTCCTGGCGCAAATCGGCAGCTTCGTCCCGGCTGATTCGGCCACCATCGGGCTGGTCGACCGCATCTTTACGCGCATCGGGGCGCGGGATGACCTTGCCGCCGGACAGTCTACCTTCATGATAGAGATGGTGGAGACGGCCAACATCCTCAACAACGCCACCCCCCGCTCCCTGCTCATTCTCGATGAAATTGGGCGTGGCACCAGTACCTATGACGGCCTCTCTATCGCCCGCGCCGTCGCCGAGTTCATCCATAACCACCCCCGTCTCGGCGCCAAGACCCTTTTCGCCACCCACTACCACGAGATGGTGGAACTGGCCGATTCCCTACCTCGGGTGAAGAACTTCAATGTCGCCGTGGCCGAGGAAAAGGGCGAGGTCATCTTTCTGCGCAAGATTGTCCCCGGCGGGGTCGATAAGAGCTACGGGATACACGTCGCCAAGCTGGCCGGTTTACCCCGCTCGGTGGTGCACCGTGCCCAGGAGGTGCTCGACGAGCTTGAGGGTGATAGCCGCCGCCCCGCTCCCAGGCGGAAAGGTCGCCGACCCAAAAAAGAGGTAGCCCAGCAGCTCTCCATGTTCGGGCAGAAATCAGCCGTCCAGGAAGAGTTGGAAAAGCTCGAAATCGACTCGATGACGCCGCTGGAGGCCCTGACGAGGCTTTATGAGTTGCAGAGGAAGGCGAAGGATGGCGGAGGACAATAAAGACCGACATCGTCATTACATACCGACTGCAGTCGTCTCTCTCTCTCTAGTAAAAGGGCTGAACTGGTCGCTTCGTGCAGTGGCGGCTGTCCTGTTCCTGGCAGCACTAATAATTTTACCTCTGGTGGCAAATGCGGCGACAAGGGTGGACAACGACTTCACTCTCGAGCTGAGAGTGAATGGCACGGATATTCAGTATCAGGAAACCATTGAGTTTGACCCGGCAGAGGACTTGATTGTTGATATATACATAACAGATGTCAGTAGAGAAATCGAACTCGAAAGCGTATCGGTAGTAACAAAGTTTGCCTGGCAGACCATTACTACACTGCATGAAGACCTGTACGGCTCTCACATTGACGCAGGCGGGTCCTACACCGACACGATTGTCTTCAGTGGGTTCGGCTCCTTACCCGAGGTCACGGGTGTGTTCGGTGTAACAATTGAGCTGAAGTATTCCGCCAATGGAACAGATAAGGCCTGGTATATGGACAGGCATATGAAGATACCAGGCAACCCGATAAATACCGTAACAGGAAAAGTCGCGGTGGCAGTAGCTGGTGGAACGGTCATAGCTGCAGCAGTTTTACTGAAATCGATGATGCTTCCGAGTGTGGGGGCCGGTACCACCATACCGGGAGGCGTGGTCGCGAAGCCTACTTCATGGCTCCGCAAATTTGTGAGTGGTCGTCTTGAACCGACCACCAGGGGCCGGGTAACGTCAAACATCGTCAAGGCCGCGAAAAGCCGGATAAAAAAAGACAGATGCCCGCTGTGTAATACTCCCCTCCGGCACGGTCACTGCTATATCTGCCGGAAATCAGCCAAGCAAGTGCGTAACGAGTATGCTGAAAAGGTAGGCACGCTTGCCACGGAGGGAGCCAGGCTGATTGCCAGTGGCAAGGTGGTGACGCTGGACTTGCTCAGCTCCGAGCTGAATATCAGTAATACGCTGGCCAGTGATGTCTTCGCTGCCCTGCATAATGCGAAACTGGTGAAGCTCAAAGGTATCACCCATAAGCTCCTGGGAAAGGCAATCATTATGGGCATCGGCATGGGGCTTTCCCTGGTGCTGTGGGTAACTGTAGGCGGCCTCGTCGCTCTCGACACCTGGGCGTTGGTGGCAATACTCGTGGCCTCAGTAGTCCTGCCAATCGTAATAACCAAAAGCCTGCAGGCGAAAGCACGAAGAGAACTCAAAAGGGCAACATAACGCCCTTAGAGGCTCTGACGAGGCTTTATGAATTGCAGAAGATGACTAGAGAGGGTTAGTCGATACAAATAGCCCCGGTCTAGAAAGAAGGAGGTATCCGAATGCCAAACTACTGGTATCACCACATCCACCTGGCCAGCACCGACCCGAAGAAAACAGCCCAATTCTACAAGGACATGTTCAATGCCGAGATAGTCAATACCAGGGAGCTTCCCGACGGACGTGTCACCGTTGAGCTTAACCTCGGCGGGTCAGTAGTCCTGATTATGCAGCGGTCCGCCGAGACGGAAACGGCGCCATCAGGTGCCAGCAGCGGGCTTGACCACTTCGGGCTGAGGACCGATGACCTGGAAACGACCGTGTCCAATCTGAAGGGAAAGGGAGTAAAGTTCCGGGGTGAGATTACGGAACTGGGGACGCGCATGAAGATAGCCTTCTTCTGGGCCCCCGATAATGTGCTCATCGAGCTGGTTGAGATAAAGCCCAGAGAGTAAGGGGGAGACTTCTTAGATTTGAGGTATAAAGAAGGGAAGGGACAGGGGTAACACTTAGACGTGCCAAACAAACTTAAGACAAGATATTAGTGTTTTTTCTTGCGATGTTTGGTCTTGATGTTAGCTTTGAGTCTTGTTCGAGTAAAGAAATCTGGAGTCTTACTAGCCAGGCCTATTAGCCATTCAACGAATTGGGGACTATATTTCGGGGGTGAATACTTAGCCTTATAGAAAAATTCTGGCTTGCTCTCTATGCGATATACCTTTCTTACGCATCGAATATCAAACGGATTAGCTATCTGCGTACTACCTAATCGCTCGTTTACTATCTTCAGTACTTCCTTCCTCCGATAGGGGTGTGTCTGATCTGGGTCTTTCGGAACCTCAACTACTAAAGTCTCTTGTCCTGCTGTGCCTGAACTCAGCACGATGTCTGCCTTTCTTGGATTCCTAACAATCGCAAGACGTAAATCAATAGGAATATAAAAACGCTGCGAACTTGCACCTAGAGACTGGGCTTGATTCCGAACTCCCTGCTGAAACTCCGTAAGCCAACGTACCACTTCTGCAGAAAGCCGACGTTTCATTTTTGCATGTTCTAGCGAGTGCTGTTCTGGATTGAAGTCATAGACCAAAGACATCATACCCAACGGGACACGATCAGAAAGACTTATCCCAAACCATTCTTGTAGTACCCACGGATAATTCAGCACACCCGCTTGAAATAAACCCATAATATCAGGGGGTACAAACGGAATTATCAAATGAGTTGCATTATTCCTAAGGTCATGTATGGTCTTAATGTTTAGTTTTATGGGGTCATCTGCAGCAGTAAAAATACGGTTGAGGCAGTCATCCAAAGAAAGGCTCCTGCGAGGTTTTTTGCGCCCCTTCCTATAGAAAATCTTATTACCATCATTCAGCAATTTCGCCTTCATAAGCAGTTCCCAAGAATTACAGAAAAGAAAGCAAAACGCTTCCATTCTGTAACGCACTGAAGGACGATTTATAGTCTCTAGTGCAAGAACGAAGGCTTCAATACTATTATCTCTTAGATTCCGGGCTAGACGTTTCATATCTCTTCCGTATATTCTACCACCTTATGTCAAACAATCAAAGGGCATACCATCCTTACACCTGTCATTGCAAGGGGCGACACGGCAATCTGTCTCCAAGGGGGACACCCCCTTGGAATCCCCCGTTTCGAGGGGTTACACCCCTCGAGCACCCCCAAACGGTGGGGAGGCAGACTTCCAGCAGGGGTCATTTACACCTTATGGGCTGGTGTAAGCTATGGTCTGCAGGGTGATTTATTGGACAAATAACTTTCGCACGTAACGAGAAGGGGAGTCGGAGAGGGGCGCAGCCCCTCTTACTTTTTCTTCCCCCTTCCTTTGGTAAAGGAAGGGGGACAGGGGGATGGATTTTTCCAGGGGATACAGGGGATGGGGCCAGCACCACTAAATAGAGACAAGGTTTACAATACAGGGGTGATGAGATACCAGGTAGGCAGCAAAGCCCACCTACTATATATTATGTTTTTCAAAAGCAGCAGGAAGAAGTCTAGCCCTCGTTGAGGTCCTTCAGGATGGCCTCTATCTTGTCCGGGCCCCAGTTGACGAAACCGGCCACCTGCTTGATAGTCATGCCCATCGCCATCGCCAGCATGGACTCGTCCACTGCCTGCCCGGCATGCTTTGAAATAATGTCCTTGGCGTCGGGTCGTGATTTCAGGACTTCCCCGATTGTTGAATTAGCTGTCAGCGCCATTTCCCCCTCCTCTCTCGTATTAACCACAGCAACCAGCACCCGAAATAATAGGATACAACCTCTGCCCTGTCAAACTACGTGCTGGTGCTCCCGAAAGACCTGCACAATATCGTCTTTTCTGGTGAGAGCACTGCCGATGCCGTACTGGTTGTGGAGTCGCAGCGGCACACAACAGCAGGTACAGCAGTTACATATTGCGTAAAAGTCATCGCGGCACTTCACGATACTGTGAATCAGGCCACGTTCATGACACTCACGCAATATCTCTTTAGCCTCTTGTTTACTTATCTCACGGTAATCGTCCGGACGCTCCTCGACAAAGACATTGCCGTTGAGACTCAGCATTATCTCCACATCTACCGGATTATCGCAGTTATGGTACAGCTTACGACAGCTGCACGGCCCGACTGCCAGCCTCTCACAGGCGTCCACTATCTCACCGGCTTCATCGGTAGTCAGCACATAGGCCCCCTCCAGATTGCGACCCCAGGTATTGGCCACCCAGCGAACCAGTCGGCCAACCAATGGAATTCTAGTCCACCTTGCCCAGAACATATAGAACCGGAGAGCAGACTCACGGTGCCGACTGTACAGCTTAAGGGTATGATGCATCAGACCGCCTAACTCATCATCTGAGTCCAGTCTACTGGCATCCTGGACGGATTGCAAGAAGTAAGCTCACTCTACCTTTCATTGCCTAGCTACAACCAGTATGCTATAGTTAGACCTGTTATGGAAACCAAAATCGACACCATAAGCGACGGCACGGTGACCACTCCGCAGGGGTTTCACGCCGGTGCTACCGCTGCCGAAATTAAGCAAGGCAGCGGTGATAAGCTGGACCTCGGTATCCTGTTCTCGCAGGACCCGTGCGTGACTGCCGGCCTGTTCACCACCAACCGGATTAAGTCCGCTCCGGTGGTACTGTGCCAGGAGCGATTAAAGAAAGGGCGGACAGTAGCCGTCGTCGTCAATAGCGGCTGTGCCAATGCCAGCACGGGTAAGCAGGGTCTGGCCGATGCTGCTGAGATGGCAACACTGGCAGCCAAAGCGCTCGGCGTAGACGCCGAGGAAGTCCTGGTAGCCAGTACCGGCGTTATCGGCCAACGACTGCCGATGGAGCGAATAAAAGATGGCCTCAATCAAATCAGTCTATCCGACAACGGTGGCCATGACCTTGCCTGGGCGATGATGACCACGGACACTGTTCCCAAGGAGACAGCCGTAGCCGTCTCCGCCGAAGGGCTACGGTTCACCATCGGTGGGGTGGCCAAAGGCTCGGGGATGATTCACCCGAACCTGGCAACTCTGCTCTGCTTTCTGACAACCGATGCCGCCGTAGAGCCCGACTTCCTTCAGGAAGCGTTGCGCCAGTCAGCCGATGTCTCATTTAACATGGTCTCAATCGACGGCGATACCAGCCCCAGTGACACCCTGCTGCTGCTGGCCAACGGGATGGCGGGAAACCCGCCAATCTCGTCGGGAAGCCAGTCGGCAGAGCTTTTCCAGCAGGCCCTCGACTGTGTCTGCATCCACCTGGCAAAAGCAGTGGCACGCGACGGCGAGGGGGCAACCAAGCTGCTTGAGGTCACTGTCAATGGGGCAGTAAGCAAGACCGACGCCGCTCTGGCAGCACGGACAATCGTAAGCTCACCCCTGTGGAAGGCAGCGGTCTATGGTCGCGACCCCAACTGGGGTCGGGTGGTGGCGGCACTGGGGCGGAGCGGGGCCGAAGTCAAAGAGGCCAGCCTCGACCTTTACATCGGGGATATCCTTGTACTGAAGTGTGGCATCCCGCAATCATACGATGAGCCACGTGTTGTACGGGCGCTGGAAAGAGATGAGGTGCCGGTTACACTGGACCTCAACCTGGGCACCGCCTCGGCCACGGCCTGGGGCTGTGACCTGACCGAGGAATACGTTATCATAAACAGTCAATACACCACCTGAGCGTGGTTTTTGCAGGAAGAGATGTGGATAAAAAATTGAGCGGAATTATTGTCGTCAAGATAGGCGGCAGCACCTTCGGCAAACACGAACCCAGCGTCCTGGATGTTGGCGACGTTGAAGATATCGTGGAGCTTCAGCGACGCGGTATACCAATGGTTATCGTGCACGGAGGGGGTAAAATGATAACCGAATGGCTTACGAAGCAAGCCATTACCACTCATTTCGTCCGTGGTGAAAGGGTGACTGATAGACCAACCCTGGAAGTAGTTATTTCCGTGCTGGCCGGTCTGGCTAATAAGGAAATAGTAACCCTGTTAAATAGCCGCGAAGGTAAGGCTGTCGGCATCAGCGGCGTCGATGGCGCCCTGCTTGAAGGCAAACTCAGAGAAAAAGAAATGGGTTTCGTAGGCACGGTCACGAAGGTAAATATCGGTATCCTTAATACTCTGCTGAATTCAGGTTTTATTCCCGTAATCGCTCCTCTTAGCATTCACTCGTCTGGCAGGTCAGATGGTGAACCGCAGATACTAAATGTTAATGGTGATACTGTCGCTGGTGAAATTGCCGCGGCAATCGCCGCCGAACAGCTTATCTTCCTCACCGATGTTGATGGTATTCATGATAAACAGGATAATCTAATCCGCCACCTCTCCCCTGCTGAAGCTGAGGAATTGCTATCCTCGGGCGTAGCTTCTGGGGGGATGATTCCCAAACTTCGAGCTTGCCTGAGGGCTCTTTCCCGAAGTCGGACCGCCTCAATCATTGGCGGCAAAACACCCCATGCCCTACTAAGGGTAATCGAGGGAAAAGAGGTCGGCACAACAATACGTAGTCCAGAGGATACGAGGAACAGGCCCTGACATACGTGGGCATCACGGGCCGAAGCTACTTGGTAGTGGTGGCCCTATCCCCTTAGTCCCCTTCCCCAGAGGGGAAGGGGAAGAACCAAAAAAGAGGGGCTGCGCCCCTCTTAAACACCCCTCGGAGGCGGGGTGGAATAAGGAGAGTTTAAGGGAGGCGAAGCCTCCCTACCACACCTCTCCCCCTCTCCTTCAAAGGAGAGGGGGATACAGGGGGTGAGGTAGAGAAAAAGGATAACACCTGGAGAACTGACATGACTAACTGGCAGGAGCTTGACAAGAAATACTATATGCAGACAATCGTCCGTGTCCCGGTGACACTGGTACGCGGTGAAGGGGTACGGGTATGGGATGATAAGGGTAAAGAATACCTGGACTTCGTCGGCGGTCTGGCAGTCAATTGCCTGGGGCATTGCCACCCGGCAGTCGTTGATGCCCTCAATGAGCAGGCGCGCACCCTGATGCAGACTTCGCTCTGGTACTATACCATCCCGATGCTCCGGCTGGCTGAACTGCTGGTTCAGAACAGCTGCCTGGACAGAGTTTTTATCTGCAACAGCGGTCTTGAAGCCAATGAGGGTGCTATTAAACTGGCACGGCGCTACGGTGCTCTAAAGCTTAACGGGGCCTACGAGATAATCACCACGAATAACTCCTTTCATGGCCGTTCTCTCGCTCTGACGGCGGCAAGCGGACAGGCAAAAATGCACGCGCCGTACGAGCCGCTGCCAGCCGGTTTTATAAACGTGGAAAATAATGATATCGATGCAATAAAATCCGCCACCACGGAGAAGACCTGTGCCATCATGCTGGAGCCGCTCCAGGCGGAGGGCGGCGTTAATGTTGCCGCTGATGATTACCTGAAAAAGGTGAGAGATTGGTGCGACCAGAAAGGTATTTTGCTCATACTGGATGAAGTCCAGACAGGCATCGGCCGTCTCGGGACATTATTCGGCTACCAGCTTTACGGTGTTGAACCTGATATTATGACCCTTGCCAAGGGACTGGGTGGCGGCATGCCAATCGGGGCGCTGCTCGCTAAGGAGAAAGCCGCTGTTTTTACTCTCGGAGACCATAACGCCACTTTCGGCGGCAACCTGGTTACCAGCGCCACCGCCTACGCTACGCTAAAATATGTTATTGAGAATGATATTCCCGACAACGCTAGAAGAGTCGGACAATACCTTCTTGACGGCCTGAAGAGACTGAAGCGAAAATATCAGTTTATCACCGAAGTACGGGGACGCGGGCTCCTGCTGGCGGTAGAGTTTGATAGTGAGATAGCCCAAGATGTGGTAATGGGCTGTCTTGAAAACGGTCTGCTGGTTAACAGACTGAAGCCCAATGCCCTGCGTTTTGTACCGCCCCTGATTATTGGCAACAGCGAGGTCGATGAGGCGCTGGAGATACTGGACAAGGTCCTGTCAACCGTTTAAACTTGATTACCCTGAAGGAGACAAGAAGTGGCAGATAAGGTGGTACTGGCTTATAGCGGAGGCCTTGATACATCCGTAGCCATCAAGTGGATTCAGGAAAAGTACGGCCTGGACGTGATTACGCTCACGATTGATGTCGGCAATGAGCGCGATTTCACTGCCGTGAAGGAGAAGGCCCTAAAGACAGGTGCTGTCAAGGCGCTCGTCATCGACGCCAAGCAGCTGTTTATTGATTATTTTGTCTTCCCGGCCCTGCAGGCCAATGCTCTCTACGAAGGGCAGTACCCTCTGGCGACTGCCCTCTCCCGTCCGCTCATGGTCAAGCTGATGGTGGATGTCGCCATAGAAGAAGGCGCCACCGCCATTGCCCACGGCTGTACCGGCAAGGGAAACGACCAGGTACGCTTTGATGTCGGCATTAAGACCCTGGCCCCCAACCTTAAGATTATCGCCCCTGCCCGGGAGTGGGGCATGACCCGGGAGGAGACGATAGCCTATGCCAAACAGCACGGCATCCCCGTGCCGATTACGGTCAATAGCCCCTATTCAATCGACGAGTGCCTCTGGGGAAAGGCAATTGAGTGCGGCATCCTCGAAGACCCCTGGGCGGAACCGCCAGAGGACGCCTTTACCTGGACGAAGCCGCCGGACAAGACTCCTAATGAACCGACCTATGTCGAGATAGGTTTTGAGAAGGGTATTCCCACCAGCTACGATGGTGAAGGTTTAAACGGTGTCGAGCTTGTCCAGAAACTTAACGAAATCGCCGGAAAACACGGCATCGGGCGGATTGACCATATCGAAGACCGCGTTGTCGGCATAAAATCACGCGAGGTCTATGAGGCACCGGCGGCCACCGTGCTGATACAGGCACACCAGGCCCTCGAGGCAATGACACTCTCCAGAGACCAGCTCCGTTTCAAACAGAAGGTAAGTGTGGAGTACTCCGAACTCATCTATAACGGCCTGTGGTTCAGTGCCCTGAACCGGGACCTCTCGGCCTATATCCTCAGCACGCAGCGCTATGTCACCGGGACGGTGCGTATGAAGCTGTTCAAGGGACACTCCATGGTACTTGGTCGTCGCTCACCCAAGTCGCTGTACAATCTCGGCCTGGCTACGTATGATAAAGGTGACCAGTTCGACCAGAGTGCCGCCGCCGGCTTCATTCATCTCTGGGGTCTATCCGCACAGACCCAGGCACAAACACAGCTGCTGGCGGATGCTGAAGGCCCGCTCAGTATTATGGCACCAAAAGAGCCAGAGGAAGAGCAATGAGTCAGATACGCGGCCGCTTTAAAAAGGACGCCGATAAGCTGGCAGAAGCCTACACTGCCTCTGTGCAGTTCGACAAGCGCCTTTATCCTTATGACATCGCCGGTAGCGTCGCCCACGCACAGATGCTGGCAAAGCAGGGCATCATCTCGGAGCAAGAAGCCCAAACCATCATCGGGGGTCTGAACTCTATCAAGGAAGAGATAGAGCAGGACAAATTCGAGTTCAAGCCGGAGCTTGAAGACATCCACATGAACATTGAGGCCCGTCTCATCGAGAAAGTCGGTGAGGTCGGTGGCAAGCTTCACACCGCCCGCTCCAGGAACGACCAGATAGCCCTGGATATGCGGCTGTTCACACGGGATGCAATCGCTCAGTCGATTGCGGGCATCCGGCAACTGCAGAAGGCACTCATTAACCTGGGGGAAGCCAACAAGGACGCCATCATCCCCGGTTACACACACCTGCAGCGGGCGCAGCCGGTGCTGCTGGCCCATCATCTGCTGGCCTACTTCGAGATGCTCCGGCGGGACGCCGACCGGTTCGGGTGCTGCCGCGAGCGGACCGATGTCCTGCCCCTCGGCAGCGGGGCACTGGCCGGTGTTGCCTATAATATCGACCGTGAATTCATTGCCCAGGAGCTTGGCTTTGACCGCATAAGCCAGAACAGCATTGATGCCGTGTCCGACCGCGACTTCGTGATAGAGTATGAGGCCGCTGCCAGTCTCTGCATGATGCACCTCTCCCGCCTGTCCGAGGAGATTATCCTGTGGTCCTCAGCGGAGTTTAACTTCATCGAGCTCGACGACGCCTACGCCACCGGTTCGAGCATCATGCCCCAGAAGAAAAACCCGGATATCGCCGAGCTTGCGCGGAGCAAGACAGGACGGGTCTACGGCAACCTCATGGCATTACTGACGACCATGAAGGGCCTGCCCCTGGCCTACAACCGGGACTTGCAGGAGGACAAAGAGGGCTTCTTTGATACCGTAGATACATTGCTGGCGACGCTAGAAGTAATGGCTGGCATGGTGACTACGCTTCATATCAAGGCAGATAATACAACGCAGGCCGTACAGCGAGGCTATCTACTGGCAACCGACCTGGCCGACTACCTGGTGAAAAAAGGAGAGCCCTTCCGCACCGCCCACGATATTGTCGCCCGGCTGATAGGCTATGCGGTCAGCCAGAATAAGACCCTTGACATGCTCAGTCTCGAAGCATACAAACAGTTCTCTCCCCGCTTTGGCGAGGATGTTTATTCAATCACCGTAGAGTCATCACTGGCCGCCAGGGACAACATCGGCGGCACTGCTCCAAAGCGGGTAGCGCAGGCCCTGGCCGACGCTCGAAAAGCGCTTGAGGAGAGCTCGACATGAAAAGTGACCTGGTCAAGATTGCCCCGTCTATCCTTTCAGCCGATTATTCCCGTCTCGGCGACGCCGTCGTAGAAGCGACCAACGCTGGCGCCGACTACATTCATGTGGACGTGATGGACGGGCGTTACGTGCCACCGATAACCATCGGGGCGCAGACAGTAGCAGCACTCCGTTCCTGGACTGACCTGCCCCTGGATGTTCACCTCATGGTCGAAGCACCGGAGCATCAGCTTGACCAGTTTGCTCAGGCCGGGTCAGACATCATCACCGTCCATCCAGAGGCCTGTACCCACATTCACCGGACAGTACAGTACATCAAAAACCTGGGTATAAAGGCAGGAGTCGCCCTCAACCCGGGTACACCAATCACCGTGCTCGAAGAAATCCTTTCGGAGGTTGACCTGGTAATGGTGATGACGGTCAATCCTGGCTTCGGTGGGCAGAAATTCATCGAATCAATGTGCGACAAGATAAAACGAGTACGCACCGAGCTGGACAGGCGTGGGCTGGTCGCTGAGCTGGAAGTAGATGGTGGTATCAATGCTGACAATGCCGCCAGAGTAGCGGAGGCCGGAGCAAGGGTATTAGTATCCGGCGCAGCCGTATTCGCTACGGAACTATCTGTAAAGGAGGCACTGGAGAAGATACGAGCTAGCCTGAGGTAGAGGTCTGCATTTTGGCCACTTTGTTCTGAGTACGCAGGCACCTCGTGCAGAGGTTTAGCCGTTTTTTCTTTCCATCAACTACTATAGTGACCGGGTGGATGTTCGGCAGCCACTGCCGCTTGGTGCTATGCTTGGAATGACTAACATTGTGGCCGAACTGGGGTGTTTTATCACACAAATCACACTTCAATACTATGTCTCCTTGACTAGCAGGCGAGATTGCAGTATTTTATTGTATACTATCTTATCATAGTAAAATGAACTTGACAAACGTGAGGCTGCAATAGCAATCACATGTAAGCAGCAAGTGAATCTTCTTTGTAAGCTCATCAGAGGTTGCCTGAGCAGCCCATAGCGAATCTAAAAGGATATAACAGTATGAAGCAAAACGAAGTTATCACGGGGCAGGATTTCCGTGAGATGTTTGCTTGTGCTACTGCCTGGCTCGAGAAAAGTGCTTCGGATATTGATGCTCTAAATGTCTTTCCCGTACCCGATGGCGATACTGGAACCAATATGCTGCTGACGATGCACTCCTGCATGGAGGAGGCCTACCGTGCCCCTGACAACAGCACCTCAGCAATAGCACAGGCTATCGGCAAAGGGGCTTTGATGGGAGCTCGGGGCAACAGCGGTGTAATACTCTCGCAGATACTGAGAGGCTTAGCACAGGATATGGCTGGTAAGGAATCGTTGACCGGGGCCGATTTTGCTAGTGCCTTAGAGGAAGCATCGCGGATGGCCTACAAAGGGCTGAGTAACCCGGTAGAAGGGACAATCCTGACCGTAATAAAGGATGCTGCCTCAGCCGCCCAGAAGCTGGTAAGTGAAGGGGAAACCAGCCTGATATCCGTAATGGAGGCGGCTGTTAATGCCGCCAACGAGTCAGTAGCCAATACCCCGGCATTGCTACCGATTCTGAAAGAGTCCGGGGTGGTAGATGCCGGCGGTCAGGGCCTCTATACCCTCCTTGAGGGTGCCCTCCATTATCTACGAGGAGAGGCAGAACAAATACAATTTCGCAAGCCCCAGATGGTTGCCAGCAGTGTACCTATGACAGCCAGACCCTCAGAAATGATTGCCGCCGATGAAGTGCCCTTCGGCTACTGTACCGAGTTCATGCTTAAAGGACAGAAGCTTAAGCCAGACAAGGTCAGAACGAAGCTGGAGAAGAAAGGGGAATCCTTGATTGTGGTCGGTGACGACACAACCGTCCGCATTCATATCCACACCCTGGACCCGGGTGACATCATCCACTATGCCGCCTCCCTGGGCACCATGCACCAGATTTCAATCCGCAACATGGACGAGCAACACCGCGATTTTCTCGAGATGCAGAAAGACAAGGCCCCAGCGGTTGATATAGCTATCGTTGCCGTGGTCTCCGGAAACGGACTCGCCGAGGTTTTCTCCAGTCTAGGTGTGACTGCCATTGTTCCCGGTGGGCAGACGATGAACCCCAGTACCAAGGACATACTGCACGCTATCGAATCCACCGTATCCGACAAGGTTATCGTCCTGCCCAACAATAAGAACATTGTCCTTACAGCCGAGCAGGTCACATCCTTAACGAATAAAGATATTGAGATTGTAGCCACAGAAACAATACCACAGGGGGTAGCTGCTCTCCTGGCCTTCGACTTTGAGGCTGACCTCACGACAAACGCCCGGCTGATGAGACAGGCAATGCCGGCTGTCAGGTCAGTAGAGATTACCCGAGCGGTACGTTCCACCAAGATAAACGGCATGAAAATCAAACGTAAACAGGCCATCGGCCTCCTTGATGGCGAACTGGTGACAGTGGGAGACGATACTAATAGTGTCCTCTGTGATACCCTGGCCAAACTGGACTTAGATAATAAAGAAATAGTCACGATATACTTTGGCACCGACACTGAACAGACAGAGGCCGAGCAGGCCAGCATCGCCATCCGCGAGCAGCACCCTCAGCTTCAGGTTGAGGTGATCCGAGGCGACCAGCCTCACTATCACTATATTGTTTCCGTAGAATGAGGGAGGACTCTAGCGATGACAGTCAGGATTGTCACCGACAGCTTGTCAGATATAACTGATGAAAACTCTGGGGGCGTGGACATCACAATTGTACCGCTTACGGTGCTGTTCGGCCGCGAGACTTACATCGACCGGGTTACCATCACTACAGAAGAGTTCTATCGCCGGTTGACCACCCAGAATATCTTACCTTCAACCACCCAGCCTACCCCCCAGGCCTTCGCCGACGTCTATAACAGGCTGGCTGAAGAGACCGATGAAATCCTGGTAATCACCCTGTCTTCAAAACTCAGTGGCACCTATCAGTCTGCAATGGGCGCTATTGAGATGATGGAGAAACAATGCCGTGTGGAAGTGATTGACTCAGAGACAGTAGCTATGGGACTGGGACTGGTAGTCCTCGCCGCCGCCAGAGCAGCCCAAGAAGGGATGAAGCTGGACGAGCTGGTTCACTTTGTGCACCAGGCCCTACCTAGGACACATTTCATCGTATATTTCGATACTCTTAAGTACCTGGCCAAAGGCGGACGTATTGGCAAGGCCCAGGGAATGCTGGGCGCGATGCTATCAGTCAAGCCGATACTTACCATCAAAGAAGGGGAAATCTCCCCGGTGACCAGGGTGCGGTCACAGGCGGCCGGAATCGAGTACCTGTACAATTTCGTTACCAGCTTCCAACATATTGAAGCGTTAGCCGTTGAGCACAGTACCCAGCCCGAGGCAGCCGAAAGGCTGGTAGACCGTCTGAGCGCTTCCTTTCCTGACAAACCTATTGTACGCTCAATCGTCAGTCCGGTGCTGGGGGTGCATGCCGGTCCTAATGCAATTGCAGCAACTGTCCTCGAGGGCACGTAGGACTCAATGCCGCTGAAGGTCGTTGCTATAGCAACACTGGCTGACCGCCATAGGTGGCCCCTTTTCCGGGGATTGTGCCCTTCTTACTCATACCTGGACACCGTACCTCACTCCGTTAGCGACCGTATCAGCGATTAAGGCAAGGTTCTGTCAATGGATTTCGGTCCTCTGCGCAAAATACTCGAACTCGAACACAGCAAGGGCTATACAGATACAGCCGTAATCGGAGGCCTGGACAGGTTCCTCCGGAACTGGAACGGCCCGGCAATGGCATCGCTCAGCAACCGCCGCTTGCTCAGCCGCTTTCGCAAGCTTGGTCTGACAAATCCCGACTATGCATCGCTGACCAGAGAGCAACGCCAGCAGTGGGCAAAGGCGATACTCAGCTTCCTGGATGACCTGCAGGCAGGGGTAGAAAAGAAGCTCGGGCCAAAGTCAACCCCACGAACCAGCAAGCCGGCACCAAGGGCCAGACAACCCGGCCCTGTCATTGGTTCCCTCGACTCACCAATAACGGTTATCAAAGGAATCAGTGCCAGTACCGCCACCAGGTTCGAAAAGCTGGGTGTCAGGACGGTCCGTGACCTGCTCTATTTCTTCCCGCACCGCCATCTTGACTACAGCCGGATAAAGACCGTCTCCCAGCTTACCGAAGGCGAGGAAGAGACCATCATCGCCAACGTATGGCAGGCAACCGAGACGAGACCGGGTGGACGGCGCAGCACCGAGGCTATCGTCGGTGATGAGACAGGTAATGTAAGGGCAGTCTGGTTTAATAATCCCTACCTCGTCCGGCAGCTCTCTACCAATACCAGAATAGTCCTCAGTGGCCGGGTAAGGCTCTTTCAGGGGCGCTATGTCTTTGAGTCCCCGGAATGGGAACCGGCGCAGGAGACAGACCTGGTCCACACCGGGCGTCTTGTTCCAGTCTATCCACTAACACAGGGGCTGCGCCCCCGGCAGGTAAGGAAGCTGATGAAGCAGGTCATCGACCAGTGGGCCTCGCAGGTGCCGGACTTCCTTCCCGGGGAGATAAAACAACGCCGTGACTTATTAGAGCTGCCCCAGGCCATTTACCACGCACACTACCCCGACGACGAAGTCCTGAAAGACCGTGCCCGGGTGCGGCTGGCCTTTGACGAGCTATTCCTGCTCCAGCTTGGCGTCCTGAGCAAGAAACGGGAATGGCAGGAGGGCCAGGCGGCAAATCCCCTGAGCATCAAGACTGATGCGCTCGACTTATTCATCAAGTCACTACCCTTCCAGCTAACGGCTGCTCAGAACAGGGTGCTCAAGGAGCTGTTAGCCGACCTCGAAAAAACAAAGCCTATGTCGCGGCTACTCCAGGGAGAGGTCGGTAGTGGCAAGACAGTAGTGGCCACCGCCGGTCTGCTCATGGCCGCCGCCAATGGCTGCCAGGGAGCGTTGATGGCACCCACCGAAATACTGGCGGAGCAGCACTTCAACACCATCTGCCAGTTACTGTCGGCAGCCGGACAGGCCGAGAAACAGGACAACCATGCACACACCTACTCCGGAATCCTGCCCCGGCCAATCACGGTTGCCCTCTTGATGGGTACTACTCCGTCAGCCCGGAAACGGGAACTCCACCGGCAAATTCAGGATGGTGACATCGACATCGTTATCGGCACCCATGCCCTTATCCAGAAAGAAGTAGAGTTCAAGTGTCTGGGGCTGGCCGTAATCGATGAACAGCACCGCTTCGGTGTTGCCCAGCGCTCCACCCTGCGCCAGAAAGGCTTTAACCCCCATGTGCTCGTAATGACAGCCACCCCCATCCCCCGAACCCTAGCCCTGACCCTCTACGGCGACCTGGACTTATCGGTCATCGATGAGCTGCCGCCGGGCCGACAGGAAATTAAAACGAAGTGGCTCAAGCCATCGCAGCGAGAGAGTGCCTATGCCTTCCTCCGCCGCGAGATAGCTTCCGGACGCCAGGCCTTTATCATCTGCCCGCTTATTGAAGAATCGGAGGCAGTCCAGGCAAGAGCCGCCACGATTGAACACGAACGCCTCTCCCGCGAGGTCTTCCCCGACCTCAAGCTGGGCCTGCTGCACGGTCGTCTCTCGGCGGCAGATAAAGAAAAAGTGATGCGCCGCTTCTACAACGGTGAGCTGGATATTCTGGTCTCCACGGCTGTGGTGGAGGTCGGCATCGACGTGCCTAATGCCACCGTGATGATGGTGGAGAGCGCCGACCGCTTCGGGCTTTCCCAGCTGCACCAGTTCCGCGGCCGGGTGGGGCGGGGTACGGAGCAGAGCTATTGCATGCTCATGGCACAGGAGCCGTCCGAGGTCGCCCGGATGCGACTCGACATTATCGAGAACACCCAGGACGGCTTCAAGCTGGCCGAGGAAGATTTAAAGCTGCGTGGGCCGGGGGAGTTCTTCGGCACGAGGCAGAGCGGCCTGCCCGACCTGCGCATGGCCAAACTCTCCGATGTGCCCCTGCTGGAAATGGCCCGCACCGAAGCGCTGCGACTCTTCGAGGAAGACAAAGCCCTGGAGAAACCGGAGCACACCCCCCTGGTCAAAGAGATGGCACGCGTGTGGACAACCGAAGCCGGAGAGTGGAGTTAGGGGATGCCAATATCTGAACTATGGTGGCTAGCTCCGGATGAGATTCCAAAATACACCTGGCTCGAAGTGCTGCATATGGAGCCCTACTCTGATGAACCGAATTCTGACCGAGAGCCTCTTTCAGTAGCAACGTATCGAAGCATCAATGCTGACGGAAGTATGTCAAATAAAAGAAAGCGATATCCTATCAATTTCCTACACATTTGGCGAGAGAAAGCGTCTAACATCAATGTCTTTCGAAGTATGGTTCTTTTTTCTACTGAAGTAGGTGGAGAAGAATTAGCAGGCCCATTCGTCATAGATATTGATAGTAACAACCATAACAATGAAAATGGATATTTCCCAAATATAGACGATGCCCTCAAGACTGCCAGACGTATAATCCAAGAACATCTATCATCGTTAAATCCAAACGATTACCGAGTGTTCTTTACAGGGCACAAAGGATTCAGTATTGAAGCACGTCCGTCGGCTGTAGGAGTATCACGCATACAGCATTGGGAACGTGAATTCAGAAGCTTACTGAAACCTTTTAAAGGAACGGCAGTCGGTACTGCTATAATTGACAAACCTCATTGTGAGTTACGTCTTCATGACTCCGCAAACCATTGGATCAACAATCACGGAAACAAGATGTACCGTATGAAGTATGAACTTAATATTTCTGAACTGATGAGCCTGAGCGCAGAGGAAATCTGTGGTCGAAGTGAAATCCTTGTAGAATCTATAAGGAAATCTGCTGAATGAGGTGAAGGGAGGCGATTCCAGACATGAAAGTAGTCGCCATCAACTCAAGCCCCAACATGGACAAGGGCAACACCGCCGTCATCCTCAATCCCTTTCTTGAGGGTATAGGGGAGGCCGGGGCAGAAGTTGAGCTTTATTACACGAAAAAGCTCAAGATAAAGCCCTGCCAGGGCGAGTTCAACTGCTGGCTCAAGACGCCAGGGGAATGTTTCCAGAAGGACGATATGGAGTGGCTCCGCCCCAAGCTGGCCGGGGCCGACGTCTGGGTGCTCGCCACCCCGCTCTATTTCGATGGCATGACCGGGCCGATGAAAAACCTGCTCGACCGTACTATCCCATTCGCCCTGCCCTTCTTTGAACTGCGCGACGGTCACATCCGGCACCCGGGGCGAGGCCAGAGCCGGGCGTCCAAAATGGTGCTGGTATCGAACTGCGGTTTCTGGGAGAAAGACAACTTCGATGCGCTGCTGGTGCATGTAAAGGCAATCTGCAAGAACACAAAAATGAGGTTTATGGGGGCACTATTGCGGCCTCACGGTCCGGCATTGAAGCCGATGTTAAACATCGGCGGGCTGGTAGAGGACGTCATTGAAGCTGCCCGTGATGCCGGACGCCAGCTTGGCCGGGACGGCAGGATTTCCGAAGAGACCCTCAATATCGTTAGCCGTGACCTGATGCCCGTGGAAGACTACTTCAAGATGGCCAACCAGAGCTTTAAACAGCGGCTAGCGAAATCCGAAAAGAAACAGTGATGCCCACCACCCACGGCTAAAAGTCCATCGGATTAATCTTCCCGCCTCCGTTATGTTATAATTCAAACGTACTGGAGTTCCAGACCAGGAGACAGATGCTTAAAGAGACACTTATAGACCTGCTGACACAGGCAGCAGCACAGGCCCAGCAGTCAGGCAAGCTGCCCTCGGTAACCCTGCCACCGGTGACTATCGAGCGGCCGCAGAACCCCGAGCATGGAGATTATGCCTCCAGCCTTCCACTGAAACTGGCACGCTCTGCCGGTACCAACCCGATGATGATTGCCCGCGAGCTGGTCAGCCTGATACCCGCCACCGCAGAAGTCGAAAGCATCACGGCCGCCCCACCCGGATTCATCAATTTCACCCTCAAGGATAGCTGGCTTACCCAGCAGGTAGAGTCCGTCCTCGAAGCCGGAGAGGCCTTCGGCAATATCGACCTCGGTCACGGCAGCCGGGTGCAGGTGGAGTTCGTCAGCATCAACCCTACCGGACCACTCCACGTCGGACACGGGCGCGGCGCTATCCTCGGCAGTACCCTGTCCAACGTCCTCGCTGCCGGTGGCTATCAGGTCGAGAAAGAATACTATTTCAACGACGCCGGTAGCCAGATGGAAGCCTTCCGGCGCTCCCTGTTCGTCCGCTACCAGCAATGCCTCGGCAAGGATGCTGCAATGCCCTCCGAGGGCTACTTTGGTAACTACATGGTCGACCTTGCCCGTGAGCTTGTCGATGAGGTAGGCGACCGTTTTCTTAATATGCCCGAAGAGGAAGCGGTGTCCGAACTGGGCAAGCTCGGCCTTGAAAAGGTTATGAGTCAGATTCGGGACGACCTCAAGCTGCTCCGGGTGGACTTCGATGTCTGGTTCAGCGAGCAGAGCCTCTACGAGAATGGGCAGTTCGATAAGGTGATGGTACTGCTCCGCGAAGGCGGCTACCTAGCGGAAAAGGAGGGTGCCACCTGGTTCGTCTCCACCACTCTCGGGGAGGACAAGGACAACGTGGTCGTGCGCGGTGACGGTTTGCCTACCTACTTCGGTGCCGATATTGCCTATCACTACAACAAGTTTATCGAGCGCAAGTTCGACCGCGTCATTGATGTATGGGGCGCCGACCACCAGGGCCACGTCTCACGTCTGAAAGCGGTTGTCGGTGCCCTGGGTATCGACCCTGACCGGCTGGAACTGATAATCCACCAGATGGTCACCCTCCGCCGGGGTAATGAACTGGTGCGCGTCTCCAAGCGCAGCGGCGACCTCATTACTCTGCGTGAGGTCATCGACGAGGTGGGCACCGATGCCTGCCGCTACTTCTTCCTGTCACGCTCGGCCAACAGCCAGATGGACTTCGACCTGGAACTGGCCAAGGAGGAGTCACAGGACAACCCCGTCTACTACATCCAGTACGCTCACGCCCGCATCGCCAGTATCCTGCGCCTCGCTGCAGAACGTAAAATCATCTCCGCCGATGGGGATGTCTCTCTGCTCACCAGTGAACCCGAGCTGACCCTAATCCGCAAGCTGCTGCTCCTGCCGGAGATGGTCGAGGTGGTCGTCCAGACACTGGAACCCCACCACCTCACCTACTATGCCCAGGACCTGGCCACCACCTTCCACAGCTTCTATAAACTATGCCGTGTCGTCTCCAATGACCAGGCACTATCCAAAGCCCGGCTTAAGCTGGTGGAGGCCACCAAGATTGTGCTCGCCCGAACCCTCAATCTGATGGGAATGACTGCCCCGGATAAAATGTGATAACCCCGCAGGCTACGAGCCATTTATCTTGTTGCGAAACGGTCACTTGTATTTCTCATATTCACTTCTCAATATTCCATACATTTCGCGGTCTTCGTAATTCCCCCATTTCTTGGAGTGTTGCCTCAGGCACCCTTCGTGTTTCATTCCTATCTTCTGCATAACGCGTCCTGAAGCAGGATTACGTGTAATATGATTAGCAGTGATGCGATTCAGTCCAAGCACCTCAAATCCGTATCTGACGACAGCGTGAGCTGCTTCGGTGCAATAACCCTGATTCCAGTACGGTTTACCAATCCAATAACCCAAATCTGCTCTGTCGAATTCTTTGGCTATCGTCAGACCGATAGACCCGATTAGGTAGCCTTGCTCATCGTGAGTGATAGCGAGAGTTATAGACTCCCCCTTGTCAAACCGTTCTTGATGTGTACCTATCCACGCTTCTGCCATGCCATCCTCATAAGGATGTGGTATTGTTAAGGTAGTTGAGGCAATATCACGGTCACCAGCCAGTCGCTGCACATCTGGTGCGTCATCCACAGTAAATGGCCTGAGTATGAGACGCTCTGTTTTAATTGCAGGTCGTTGTTTTTCGTTCATGATTTATAAAGTCACATATTACATCTAATTATAAGCATTTCACAACCAACTACATTATCAGGTATCTATTTGCTCAAGCACGGCTTCTAATTTATGGCACTGCTGATTGAGTTCCTGCCATATCGGTTCACTACCAATTAGAGGCTGTGAGACATCGAGCATGTGCCGCATCTCGGCAACCCAGAACTCCGACCATCCCCTATCGGCAATCGGGTCCACCACATAGAAACTATTTTCCAGTTTGGCAGCCGCCTTCACAATAAGAGCATCCTTTCCGTACTTCAAGCACCGTTGTAAACACTCCTCACCCTGGGCGGCCCTATCGCCGGCAGTACTGTCAAAGGTGTTTGCCTGTACCAGCTGGGCCACCCTCTCCCCGAACCGTTCTTTTATCTCAGCAATAGAGGTATCTGAGTCTTCTATAATGTCATGCAGGATGGCAGCTTTAACAACATCAGGCTCGTAGTTGTAATTATATAAATACATTCCCATACGGATACTATGTAAAACAACCGACTTGGGATTGTGCCCCGATTCCAGCATTTGGGTAACGAGGAATATAACCGCCTCTTCAATTTCCTGGGCGTCTTGATAGTTCTTTTCTGGAAAAACCATCTCCATTCTCGGTCATCCTGCTAAAACCGGTCATTGTCCGGTGGCTTGCTAAAGGTTAATCCTTCTTGACATGATACAGGTATCGTGATGTTGAAGATGTGTCCCGATTATAGGGGTCTGGACTGGCAATGGACTCCCTCATAAGGTTCTCCCAGATGAAGGCATTTCCCTCGTCCTCGAACGCTTTTCGCATCCCACTGACAACTCTATGCTTCAACTGCATATGTGCGTGATGCTCCTCACTGAAATCATATACCTTATACGCCAGACCATTCTCTCTTAGAGCAGATGACAGGTCTTCTTCACAAAAGATAACCATTTGTCCGTCAGCTCGTATTATCTCTCTCAAGCCAGCCAATGTCGTCTTCAGGTCTTTGCCAAAGAATATCGAATCAATTGACAGGATGACATCAAATGATTCGTCTCTAAAATCCAACGCCTCTATGTTGCCAACTTTGAAATGCAACCGATTCCTTTTGCCTTTTGTTCGCTTCAGAGCCTGGTCAATAGCCTCCGCAATATAGTCGACACCGGTCACTGAGGCTTTAGTTAAGTCGGATATATATTCGGCTATCTTTCCGTTACCACACCCTATATCAAGCACCTGTGACATCTCATCAGGTTTGACTATCTCGAGCATACTGTGTATCTGATTGATGTCACTGAAACCGTGTTGCCCCAAGTCCTTACCAAAAACAAGCCGGCAGTATTCCGAGAAAGCCTGGCTGTTCTCAATTGCTATATAGAAATCCTTGTACCAGTACCAGATTGGTGGGCGAAGTCTTCTGACATCTCTAGCGATAGTCTTACCTGTGCGAGTTAAAAACCACTTGTCACCTTCTTTAGACAAGAGCCCCCTTTTCGCCAGGGTTTCAAAAGCCGCTGATAAGTCAAGAGCAAACCGCCTGAAGTATGTCTGGGCCTCTTCCATACTTTTTGGGTAAAACCTGTAGAAATTGTTATTGGGAGTTTTCACCGGCTCGGTTAGCTCGGCCAGCACTATCAAGGCCTGAATTTCATCTTCCCGGTAGATGTCCATCATCTTTATGTCAATTTTATCCCTACCACCCCTCCGGCGCATCCGGCTGCCAGGTAATACCAAGCAGACTGTCCCCACGGTCGCGATTCACCGCTCTGAAAGGCAGCCACTCCTCCTCGGTGACCTCCTGCTCGATAATCGGGTAGCCGATGGGCACACCAGTACCAATAACTACCATCGTCTCAGGGTCAAGATTAACACCGTACAACTCAGCCACTCTAAGACCGACCTCTTTCTGCCAGTCGGACAAAGGCACACCGTATTTCGGGATGACCGCCAGTGATTGGCTTATGATACGAAAACTTGCCGGGTGTGCCATTCGCCCACACACCAGGGCACGTGTTTCCGGTTGCGAAATACCGCTGGCACCTGTTGCCAAGCCTTCCAGTTTTCTGAACAGCCCCATACGGCGATAATTCGGAGAAATACAGCAGATACCGGCCAGAGTAACAATTTGCGGTTCGGTCAAACGGGGAATCTCAGTCTTAATTGTATCGGCCACCGCAAACCCCACCGGCGTTGTTCCAACCATGGCTATCGCTATGTACCTTAATTTCGAAAGAGACTTTTCCAGATATGAATGATTGGCCTGACGGTATGACTGGTCGAACAGACGATGTACCATGTCAAGGTCATCTTTTGTCAGGACTTCTGTTCGGACAACACGTGTATTAACGTCGCCGATACCGGACCCGTTTGTTGACATCGAACCTCTCCTGCCTTGTTAGCTGAATGAGACGATACTGCTTTTTATACTGTTGTAACAATTAGCGGAATTGTATTGCTCTATTGGTGACTTGTCAATACAACTTCAAATGAAAATCCTCGGACAACCCACCCTACTACTATAACCCCTGCTCTTTATAGCGCTTGACCAGCTCTGAGTAGCCGCCACGCCCCCTCTGCCTCCGCTCCCATCGCTCTGTCGGCACCTGGCCTTTTATTTCCCCCGGTACCCCCACCACAAAAGAATTGTCCGGTATCTGTACCCCCTGCCTGACAAGACAACCGGCGGCAATGATACAGAAACTCCCTATCTCGGTATCGTCCAGCACCGTGGCATTGTTTCCAATGAGGCAGTTATTGCCAATCCTGGAACAGTGCACCACCACGCTGTGGCCAATAGTCACGTTGTCGCCGATTACCACCGGTCCCCCGGAGTGTATCACCGAGTTATCTTCCACCATAGTGTTACGGCCAATCTTGATGCTGGCGAAGTCAGCACGTATTACTGCTCCGGGGAAGACCCCAGAACCCTCACCAATCTCGACATCGCCAATCACATAGGCAGCCTCACTGATAAAGGCCGACTCAGCAATGACCGGCGTCTTACCCTCAAAGCTTCTAATCATGTTTTTCCTCCAACCGCCTATACTAGCTTCTGACACCTTTATCAGTCAAACCACCCTGCTACCTTGTCATTGCGAGGAGCCCTGCAACGAAGCAATCTCCGGTTCCGACTGAGCTAGTTCAGGTAGATTGGTGACACTGATTTTGGTAAACTTCATTTGGTTATTGCCCTGCTTCTCCTTACGAATGAGAAAGCCAAGGGGGTGTCCCCCTTGGAATCCCCCGCCAAGAGGGATTTCACCCCTCTTGAACACCCCAAAACGGTGTGGGGGTAGTTCTCCAGCAGGGGTCGTTCGCACCTTAGAGAGTGCCGCGCTATTCTATCAAGAGCCTGGGTGGTGATTACAAGTAGAGAGTCCAAGAGAGGCGAAGCCTTTGGGGTGATAAGCATTCCAAACACCGTTAAAGGGGAGTTTTAGAGTAGCGCAGACTTTACACTATCGAAGGCGAGTCAAAGAGGGGCGCAGCCCCTCTTATTAATTTTCCCCTTCCCCGCTGGGGAAGGGGATTAAGGAGATGGGGCCAGCACTACTAAACAGGGCGAGCGAGGTGAATAACAGAACGTCAGGGTGTCACTAATCATATTAACGAGTACGCTGCCTTGAGGGTGTGGCTGCTTTATGTTACACTTTCTATCTGAGGTGTACCACATGAGAAAACGTGTCTTTTCCGGCGCCCGGCCTACCGCCCGGCAGCACATTGGCAACTACCTTGGAGCAATACAAAATTACGTTGCCCTTCAGGAAGAATACGACTGTATCTACTGCGTCGTCGATATTCACGCCCTGACCTCGATGGAGGATACCAGCCACCTCCAGGAATACATTCGGGAGATAGTGATTGATTGGCTGGCAGCTGGCATGGACCCGCAGAGAAGCATCATTTTTGTCCAGTCACATGTACCGGAGGTGATGGAACTGCACACCCTACTCAGCATGGTAACCCCGCTGAGCTGGCTGATGCGTGTCCCTACCTTTAAAGAAAAGGTAAAACAGCAGCCGGAGAATGTGAACTACGGGCTGGTCGGTTACCCGGTCCTGCAGACAGCCGATATTACCCTCTACAAGGGAGAGGTAGTGCCAATTGGTGAAGACCAGCTACCGCATCTGGAGCTGGCCCGCGAGATTGTCCGCCGTTTCAATAACCAGTTTGGTAAGACCCTTATTGAGCCGGTAGCCCAGCTCACCTCCTTCCCGCGGATTGTTGGACTGGACGGTAGCGATAAGATGGGTAAATCGACCGGCAATGCCATTGAACTGGCAGCCACCCCCGAGGAGACAGAGGAGCGTATCATGACAGCGGTCACCGACCCCGCCCGCCGCTACCGGAACGACCCCGGTCATCCTGAAGTATGCAACATCTACTCCCTCCATGGCTACTTCAGCGAAGCACAACTGGCCGATATTTACCGGCAGTGCCGCTCCGCCGATATCGGGTGTGTCGACTGTAAAAAGCTGCTGGCCGAACATATCAACGCCAGCCTCCAGGGCCTGCGTGAGAAGAGGGCGGAACTGGCCGCCAAGCCGGAGTACATAACCGAGGTACTCGATGACGGCGCTCAACGCGCCCGGGTTATTGCCCGGGAGACCCTCCGCGAAGTCAAGCAGAATATGAGACTTATCTAGCTTTCACAGAAAATCAAAGGGGAAAGAAGGGATTCAGCAATGTCGTCGACAGAAGACCTGATTGAGCAATATAAACAAAAGCGACAGAAGATAACGGAGATGGGTGGCGCTGCCGCTATCGAGAAGCGCCATGCGGGCGGACAGCTCTCCGCACGGGAGAGAATCGACTACCTCTTTGACCCCGGAACGTTTACGGAAATTGGCCTATTCGCCAAGCACCGCACAACCGCTTTCGGACTGGACAAACGGGAAATCCCTGCCGATGGTATTATCACCGGATTCGGCAAGGTGAACGGCCGTTACGTGGTCGCCATGGCTGAGGACTATACATCCCTAGCAGGGACATTCGGTGAGCAGCACGGCCGGAAGCTCTCCAATGCCCTCAATCTTGCCCGGGACAAAGGCTGGCCGTTTATCGGCATGAACGACTCCGGAGGCGCCCGGCTCCAGGAAGGGATAGACACGCTGGAAGGCTACGGCTGGACCTTCAGGTCACAAATCCTGGCTTCAGGGGTGGTGCCACAAATCGCCCTGCTCATGGGCCCCTGCCTTGGGGGGCAGGCCTATCATCCGGTGATGCAGGACTTCCTTATCCAGTGCAAAGATACCGGCTTCATGGGCATCGCCGGTTCCGCCTTTGTTGAGACCCAGCTCGGCGAGAAGATTACGCTCGAAGAGCTCTCCGGTTACAAGGCCCACGCTGTGAAGTCCGGCTGCACACACTTCGTGGCCGACGACGACAAAGACGCCATCGACAAGTCCAAAGAGCTGCTGTCCTTCTTCCCGTCCAATAACCGGGAGATGCCACCCCGACTTAAGACCGATGACGACCCTGAGCGGGAGATACCGGAGTTGAATACCATTATCCCCGACCAGCCGACCCGCCCCTATGACATGATGAAGGTCATCAGGGCAATTGTTGATGACGGCCACTTCTGCGAGTCGCACGCCCTCCATGCCCGGAGCGTGATAACCGGCTTTGCCCGCTTCAACGGACGACCGGTAGGCATCTTCGCTAACCAGCCGATGCATGCCGCCGGAGTAATAAACATCGACGCCGCCGATAAGGGAGCACGGTTTATCCGTTTCTGTGACCTCTTTAATATCCCGATGGTTACCCTGGGAGACTGCCCCGGATACATGATTGGCTCCGAGCAGGACTGGAAGGGCATCCTGCGCCACGGCTCAAAACTGCTCTTCGCCTGGGCAGAAGCGACCATTCCCCTTATCTCAATCATGGTCAGGAAGTCATATGCCGGGGCGCACTACGGGATGCTGGACAAGAGCATCGGGGCTGATTTGGTCTTTGCCTGGCCGACCGCCCGCGTCACCATCGTCGGCGCCGACACGGCTGCCAGCGTTATCTTTGCCCGGGAGATAAGAGAGTCGGACAACCCCGATGAGACCCGCAACCGGAGGATACAGGAATATAGCGAACTCTACGAGAACCCCTATCACGGCGCTGAACGGGGCTATATCGACGATATCATCATGCCCAGCGACACCCGGAAGGTGATAAACCGTTCACTGGATATCCTCGAAGATAAAAATAAAGACAATAAAGCCCACAACGCCAAGACGTGGAAGAAGTTCGCCAACATTAATCTGTGAGGTAGGAGAGAATGGAGATAATCCCAGCGATTGATCTCCGGGGTGGCCACTGTGTTCGCCTTTACCAGGGTGACTATAGCCGGGAAATAAGGTTTTCTGACGACCCATTACAGGTAGCTCTCAAGTGGCAGTCTCAGGGTGCGCCCAGACTTCACATTATTGACCTTGACGGCGCTGCCAGCGGTGAACCACAGAACCTGGAGGTTGCCAGGCAGATTGCCGCTGCTACCCTCCTGCCGACCCAGCTCGGCGGGGGCATCCGCACACTGGAGACAATCAAAGAGGTGCTCACCACTGGAATTGAGCGTGTTATCCTGACCACGGCTGCGGTTGAAGACCCGGACATGCTCAAGCAGGCCTGTCATAAATACGGGGACTACATTATTATAAGTATTGATGCCCGCGAAGGGCTGGTGGCCACACACGGCTGGCAGCAGGATACGGGAATCAGGGCCGTAGACTTTGCCCGGTCAATGTCCCAACTGGGCGTGCAACGTCTGATATATACCGACATCATCCGCGACGGCACCCTTACCGAGCCAAACTTCACTGCCATTGCCGAACTGGTCAACGTCACCGGCCTACCCGTAATCGCCGCCGGTGGTATTTCATCGATACTCCACCTCAAGATGCTGAAGCAACTGGGTGTTGAGGGAGCCATACTCGGCCGGGCACTCTACTCCGAAGATATCAGCCTTAAAGAGGCCATCGAGAGCATCGGCTAACGGGTAGCACAGGTGAATAAAGACCGGTTACAATAAGAACAAGGGGAGTCCAAGAGGGGTGAAGCCCCTCTTACAATATCTTCCCCCTCTCCTTCAAGGGAGAGGGGGACACCCGGAAGGGTTCTCCCGGAAGGGGACCGAGGAGGTGAGGTAGATAGAAATCGAATTTGACGATAAGGGGCTCGTCCCGGCCGTAATTCAGGACGCCGATACCGGCGAGGTGCTGATGCTGGGCTATATGAACAAGGAAGCCCTGAGCAAGACCCTCTCCGGCGAAGACGTCTGGTTCTACAGTCGCAGTCGGCAGGAGATGTGGCACAAGGGGTCAACTTCAGGCAACTACCTCAAGGTGCAGTCTGTCTGGAAGAACTGTGAGGATAACAGTCTACTTGTAAAGGCACGTCCGTTGGGTCCCACATGCCACACCGGCAACCGGAGCTGCTTCTTTACGGAGCTTCCAAGGCAGGTTGAGTCTTAGGTAGCAGCTTCAGCGGGTGCTTCCTCCGACTGCTCCGCCTCCAGTACCCTGCTCAGCGCCGCTATAGCCACCTCAATCTGGCCGTCATCAGGCTCACGGGTAGTCATCGACTGCAGCCACAGCCCCGGAGCTAGAATTGCCCTTACCAGACGGTTCCCGGCGTGCCTGGCACCGAAATAGATTACCTCATAGCCGAGTGCTGCTATCACCGGCACAAGAAGAATTCGTGACAGTAACATCATCCAGAATGTAGGCTCAGCTATCCCAACCAGGGCAAAGACAACGATGGCCACCACCAGTACCGTAAAGATAAAGCTGCTACCACAACGGATATGGGCCTTGCCGTACTCCTTCACTGCCTCCACTTCCAGTGGTACACCGGCTTCATAGGCATTTACCGTCTTATGCTCAGCACCATGGTAGGCGAAGACCCGCTTGATGTCAGGCATCAGTGAAATCAACTTGAGGTAGGCAACAAATATAGCCAGCCGGATGACGCCTTCTATAACGTGAAAAAGCACGTTTGACTCTAACCTAATCTGGTCGGTGATGAAAAGAGGAGCCACAAAAAATATGGCAACAGCAACCACCAGAGACAAAGCCAATACCACCCAGATAAACCAGCCTTCGACCTTTTCCCCTTCCTCTTCCAGCGATACATTGGCTGAGTACATCAGTGTTTTGACACCGAGTACCAGAGCCTCAATCAGGACAATAATACCCCGCAATAGAGGCACTGACCGTGACCGACCTGTGTAAAGCGAAGGCAGCGATTGTATGTTTTCTGTCAGCTCACCATCGGGACGGCGCACCACGGTGGCCATATGTTTCTGGCCCCGCATCATCACTCCCTCAATGACCGCCTGCCCGCCGTAGTGGAACTCTGCCATCATCAACCTACCATTCCCCAGCAAACAAAAAGGAGCGGCTTAGCATAGCCGCTCCCACACTATAACTGTCATGAATCTAACTCTTCCTGTCGTAGCGCCGCCGAAAGCGCTCAACACGTCCGGCGGTATCAACCACCCTCTGCTCTCCAGTAAAAAACGGGTGGCACTTGCTGCACAGTTCCACCTTTATCTCCTTCTTGGTGGAACCAACAGTGAAGGTATTACCACAGGAACAGGTCGCCTTTGCATCCCGATAATAGGTGGGGTGAATCTTCTCTTTCATTGATAATAATTCACGTCCTGCAAGCCCTAGCCTGCATAGACGCTAACCTTTCTCCGATTATTAGTGGCTGGTTCGTATTTAACGACACCGTCAATAAGAGCAAAGAGGGTATAGTCCCTGCCGACACCGACATTATTACCGGGATGAATCCGTGTGCCGCGCTGTCGGACCAGTATCGTCCCAGCACGGACAGTCTGCCCCGCATAGCGTTTGACACCAAGCCGCTTCCCCTGGCTATCACGACCGTTCTTGGTGCGGCCACCACCCTTCTTATGCGCCATCTTCGCTTTCCTCTTTCTTGCGACGGGTCCGCTTTCTGGCAGGCTTCTCGGGTGCAATCCCCGGCGCTACTATCTCGTCGATAGACAGTGTGGTAAATGCCTGTCGGTGCCCTGTCTTCCGGCGATAGCGGACCTTGGGTTTGTATTTGAAGACAATAATTTTCGCAGCCTTGCCATCACCTTTAGAAGTGGCGACAACCTTCGCCCCCTCAACGGTAGGCGTGCCCACAGACACGTTACCACCTTCGCCGACAAGCAATACCCTGTCCAACTCGACGGTATCCCCCTCGGCTACATCAAGCCGGCCGACATCCAGCACCTGGCCCTGGATTACTCTGTACTGCTTGCCTCCGGTCTCAACTATCGCGTAAATCTTACTACCTCCACCAAATAACCATTGTACCAATTGTCCGTGCGTGGCGTCAAGCGTGTGGCTTTGCCCCCTGTTTGGTGGTGACGGCCCCATCCCCTTGGTCCCCTTACCAGAGGGGAAGGGGAAGATACATATAAGAGGGTCTACGCCCCTCTTTGACTCTCCTACTTCTTACACCACCGTCTGAACAGCTCACTTCATGAAGCCATCAGTCATCCGAAACCTTTAGCCCCTCCCATAACTCCACCACCTTCGCCCGCAGTTCATCAAGGCTGCAGTCATTGCTGATAACCACGCTTGCCTGTTTCTTCCGCTCCTCATTGGATAACTGAGAGCGGATACGCGAGCGGATTTGCTCTTCGGGTAGGCCGGTCCGTTCCCTGGCTCTCTGGACTACTATCGGCTCGGAGGCCACGGTGAGCCAGACCTCGTCAACCAGCGGTGTCCAGTTGGCTTCGAGCAAAATGGCGGCGTCCAGCACCACCACCTTCACCCCCTGCCGGCGGTACTCCTCAATCTGCTCCGCCATCATATCATACATCCGGGGATGCACTATCTGGTTCAGGCGTGTCAGTGCCCGGGGGTCACCGAAAACGATGGCACCCAGCTTCTTACGGTCGATACTTCCATCGGCAGCAATGACCTCCTGCCCGAAGGCAGCCACCACGTCTTTCCAAGTCTCTGTCCCTGGCTGATAGGCCTGGTGCCCCACAGTGTCGGCATCCACTACCACCGCTCCCATTTCAGCCAGAATCTGGGAGACCGTGCTCTTGCCGCTACCAATACCACCAGTTAACCCGATTACCTTCATACCTCACAAACCTCGCGATTCGAAAAATGAGTTACCTTCAATTCCAATACGTCAAATTCAGAAACAGCTCAAAGAGTTAGCAACATCTTACTAAATAGTAACCGCTTACGCCGGAGCCAGTTTTACGACAGTTGTGCCCAATATACCACAGAATCCTCCTTTCTGCCTAACGGCCAACTCGTGAGTCCCGTAATTTGGACGAGCAATCCTTAGAATCTCATTACTCCTGTTCAAAATTGACAACGGAATATGAATAGACTAAACTGACCAAGCGGTAAATCAGGCAGCCTTGAGAAATATTTGATTCAACTAGCCAAACAAGCACTCGTATCGTGAGGAGTAAGATAGGAGGCAAACAGTGCTAAGAAAAAGTTCTAAGCTGGTCATTAGCTCTTGCCTGGTCCTGGTGATGCTATTCACCGTAGTGGCATGTAGCAACGGACTGGCACCTGGAGAAGAGCTGCCCTCGGCTGAAGAGCTTATTGCAGGCGTTATTGAAGCTCAGGATAATTTGACCACCGGGCGGCAGGACTTCGATATCGACATGACCATGAACGTTACCTACAGTGGAATGACAGGTAAACTCACCATGTCCATGAGCGGCGAGGTGGCTGCAGACTTCTTAAACCGAGAGATGCAGATGGAAATGAACGTGAGCCAGAAAGTGAGTGCGGAGGGGCAGACACAATCGCAGGACATAGATATGCTCATGTATATCATTGACGACATGAGCTATATGAAGGCTGACATGCCCGGAGAACCCGGAGAATGGGAAAAAGCTTCGCTATCAGCAATCGAACTGGAAGATATTTGGGAAGCAGCAAACTATATCAGTGCCTACGCTGACTTACTGGAGGGCTCGGATATTACCGTCCTCAAGGTGCAAAAAGTGAACGGTGTCTCATGCTACGTTATTGAGGTGAGACCCAGCAAGGCCAGCCTGGCGGATTTTGTTGAGCAACAGCAGCTTGCCGCGGATACTGGCCTTCCCTTTGACTACTCGGATATGTTCCAGTCTTTTACCGTCAAGTACTGGGTTGCCAAGGACAGCTATGACATTACTAAAGCTACCGTCGAGGCAACTCTGGAACTCAATGAAGCAGGCTACGAGATTTCGGGTAGCATGAATATGACGGCCAACGGTTGGGACTACGGTAAGGCAATCTCTATTGAACCGCCCGCCGCTGCCCTGAATGCCGAATAAATCAATCAGTATTTAAGAAGGTTCTATTTGCATTTGGTTGGTTAAACTGTCATTACGAGGAACGTAGCGACAGAGTAATCTCGTCGTACGCAGAAATGAGATTGCCGCGGGGGTTAAGACCCCCTCGCAATGACACACTACTGCTCTGTACTCTGTAGCAACCGAAACCAAACAGAACCTTTAAGACCAATAGAAGGGCTTTATCCCGCTCACGCAACACAGATACGGGCAAGGTAGAGAACGGCTTGCTCAAGATTGAACTCGCAAGACAGGTGGGCCGGAGCCAGTCACTCAGACCTCTCGTGCCAGAACTAAAGCCCACACCGATACTGCTCCATATGCTTTCAGCGCTGCGGCGCAGGCATCCAGAGTAGCCCCTGATGTAGCGACATCATCAATTAACAGCACCTGCCTGCCACGAAGCCGGTCATCACGGCAGTCAAACACGCCGACAACGTTGTCCCGCCGTTCTTCCACAGTCGATGTCCTCGCCTGGGGAGGGGTATTTTTCTGCCGGACGAGACAACTATCAACCACCGGCAGACCGGCCAGTCTGCCCAGCTCCCTGGCCAGAAGGAGGGACTGATTGTAGCCACGCTCTCGAAGTCGTTTCCGGTGTAGTGGCACCGGCACCAAGACATCTGCGGGTAAGGTGAGAGTTTTCAAGTAATTGTTCAGCAGCTCAGACAGAGATGGCACAAGGGCCCGCAGGTTCCGGTACTTCAGCTGATGCACCGCCTCACGGACTACTCCCTCGAATCGGAACGGGGAGCGAATTCCATCTATCGCGGCTGACCACTCTGCACAACCGGGGCAAAGCTGCTCGTTGGTCTGGGGTTTGCCGCATCTGGGACAAATTGGAGGATTAATCCGAGGCAAAGAACGTCGACAGGTCTGACATAGGAAGCTCCCCTCCCCACCACACCCGATGCACCACTGGGGGAATAAAAGATCCAGTGCCATCCCCTTGAGCCTAGTTAACTTAGGGAGCACGCTGGCCATCCTTAAAGGAAAGCGTGAGATAAACCCGATGAGAATTTAGCGAGTACGGGCGCTATGCATAGCGCCACTCATGATGGGTTCGTCAATGTAAACGTCACCGTTCCGTATCTTCAGGTTGAAACCACATGAAGGATTGGTGCAGACCCAGGCCTTGTAACAGATGGTTGCTCCTTGAGAGCCAAAATCAGACAGGGGCACCAGGTCACCGGCTTTGCATTTCTGACACTTGGGGAAATTAAACGTCTCCAACGAGTCCACCTCCCAGCCTAAATAAAAACTTCACAAAGTATACACTAAACAACCCAGACTTGACAAGAGCTTTCTTACCTGACAAGTGAATAAAAGCTAAAAACTGCTTCAGAATCTGGTTTCTCCCGGTGGCATGACAGCAATATGCGAGAACGACGAGTTCCTGGTGGCCCCATGCCAGTGGTTTTCCCCGGCCGGGATATGAATAATCGTACCGGGTGTAACCCTTACCTCCTTCTCCTCCGTGGCCACGATTCCCTCGCCCTCAGTAACGTACAGAACCTGGTCAAAGGTATGGGTATGAAATACGTTAACAGCACCGGGACTGAAATTAACCACGCTAACCCGAAGCTCGTCGTTACTGTCACCAATAAGACGCTGTACGCTGACCTTACCCCGGAAAATCGGATTGTCACTTGCTTCCTGAGCAGCGACATCTCCAATGTTAACTACTTTCATGTCTACCTCCTTACTGTTTAACCCTTTCCCAAACCAACCGAACTGAGCCGACTGTAAACAGCACCTTGTCTGGTCAACTGACTTCTCATCAGGTAGACCGTATCGACCTCAATTTTGTGCCTGGCCTCGAAATCAGTGCCTTCAATGACCTGCCCGAACCTCTGTCGCTCCTCCGGCGATACCTGGTCTCGAACCCGGGCCAGGGTCAGATGCGGCGTGAACCGTCTTGATTCTGCAGCAAAGCCAAGCGTAACCAGACCGGACTCGACCCGTTGCTGCAACTGCTGGAGCTTGTCGGTATCCCCATGCATCCCCACCCAGGCTACCCGGACCCCCCTCGGATTGGGGAAGACACCCAACCCCCCGACCTCAAGTCGAAAAGGGGAAATCCCTCTGGCAGCCTCCGTCAGCACCTCGGTGATGTCATCGAGCCGGTCCACAGCCACATTACCCAGGAATTTCAGCGTCAGGTGAATTCCTCTCGGGTCAACCCATCTGACACCGGGGTAACCACCGGACTTCAAGCGCTCGCTGAGTTCCACCAGTTCGTCTTTCAGTCCCCCCGGAAGCTCAATAGCGACGAATGACCGTACCTGTTCCATAGCTCAAGACCTCGAATTTGCCACAGAGTTGCTTGCTGTTTCAATCGCCGGTGATACCCAGCAACCTCCGGGCATTGCCGGACAGAATCTGCTCTTTCACTTCCGGTGACAGGTTCAGGGTATCAATCTCCCTCAGGAGTCGGCCCTGCGGCATCAGCGGATAGTCACTGCCAAATAGAACCCTGTCAAAGCCGACAAGCTCACCGACCTGTTTATATACCTCGGGAATATAGAGAAAAGGCGAAGCCGCGCTGTCGAAAAAGACGTTTCGCAGCACTTCCTTCACCTCAGGCATCAGGGCGTAGAAGGGCAGACCTCCCCCCCAGTGAGCACACACATAAGTAATGTCCGGATACGTCGTAATCAGGGCGTAAAGTCGCTCCGGCGTTACACTCCCCTTGCCAGCGTACTGGTGACCCACCGGCTCCGATGCGTGAGTCAACAGAATGAGATTATGCTCTCTGATGACCTCGATAATGGGTGCCAGTGTCTCAGGCTGTAACGACTGCGAGTCCGGCCTTATCTCACCGACACCCCTCACCCCCCCACGGACACAGCGCTCAATCTCAGCGACAGCAGCCTCAGCCAGATGTGGCTGGACAGTACAGAAGCCAATCAGACGTTTCGGGTGACGGGCTATCGACTCCAGTATATAGTCGTTGGTTTCCACACAAAATTCATGGGTGGTCCATCCGCCGTTCATAACCACCGAGACATCAACCCCATCCCTGTCCATGCTCTCAACCAGCTCATCGGCCGTAGCCATCTTCGCCTTGGGGGAAGAGTAAAGCGAAGCGAAACAGGGGTCGTTCTCAATATATCTGTCGCGGTTCTCCTTTACCTTTGGCGAAAAAACGTGCGTGTGAAAGTCAATAATCATCGTCCGATTATAGCAATCACCCTCCCCCCTTGCAAGTTGCTACACTCTCTGGGGCAGACAATTACTGCAAAAAACACCCTAAACACAACATTTGGTGGTTACTCTCGATAGATAGTACAAGTTTTCTTATAATATAGGCCTATCACTGGCTATCAATGCCTGTGAACAGTTCTCCACTGATTTGCGACATATTTCCGTCTAAGTTATTATAGTACTTAGCAGTCTTAGGGTAAGACTGCTAAAATTGTGGTACAATAAGAGAGGAGAGGAGAATGGCAATTAAGCTTCAACCGATGGCCGACCGCCTGGTCGTTAAGCCTATCGAGAAGGAAGAAGTGACCAAAGGGGGTATTGTCCTGCCCGATACTGCCAAAGAGAAGCCCCAGGAGGGAAAGGTTCTGGCTGTGGGCCCGGGGCGACTTTCCGATGACGGCAAACGAATTGCGATGGATGTCAGTGTGGGGGATATCGTAATCTACGCCAAATATGGCGGTACCGAGATTAAGATAGATGATGAAGAGCTGGTGATATTACGAGAGAGTGATATCCTCGCCAAAAAACCGAAAAAATAGGTTGAGCCAGGAGTAAGGAGGAGAGTTAATGGCTAAACAGATATTATTCGATGAAGAGGTCAGGCATGCCCTGAAGAGAGGAATTGACACCCTGGCTGATGCCGTCAGGGTAACCCTGGGGCCGAGGGGACATTGTGTGGCCCTGGACAAGAAGTGGGGAGCACCGTCAGTAATTGACGACGGTGTCACTATCGCCAAGGACATCGAACTTCCCGACCCGTTCGAAAACATGGGTGTCCAGTTGGTCAAGGAAGCCGCCACCAAGACCAATGACGCCTGTGGTGACGGCACGACGACATCAACCATCCTGGCACACGCGATCATTATCAATGGTTTTAAAAACATCGCCGCCGGTGCCGAACCAATGGAGCTCAAGAAGGGTATCGAGATGGCAACCGAGGCGATAATTGAACAATTGAAGAAAGTCTCCACCGAGGTCAAAGGCAAAGAGCAGATTGCTCAGGTGGCCACCATGACAGCGGTCGACCGGAAGATTGGCGACCTGATTGCTGAGGTCATGGAGAAGGTCGGCAAGGACGGCGTCATCACTGTCGAGGAGTCCAAGGGCCTTGAGTATGAGACCGAGTTTGTCGAGGGTATGCAGTTTGACCGTGGTTACATCAGTGCCTACTTCGTCACCAATTCAGAGAAGATGGAGACAGTCATTGAGGACCCCTATATCCTGATTACCGACAAAAAAATCTCGGCCATATCCGACTTTCTACCGGCCCTGGAGAAGATACTACAGGTATCGAAGAACCTGCTGATAATTGCCGAGGACGTCGACGGTGAAGCACTGGCTACTTTGGTGGTCAACAAGCTGCGAGGAACGCTCAATGTCCTGGCAGTCAAAGCGCCCGGATTCGGCGACCGACGTAAGGCAATGCTCGAAGATATTGCCATTCTTACCGGCGGTACGGTGATTTCCGAAGAGATTGGGCGAAAGCTAGACTCGGTCACCATCGAGGACCTGGGAAGGGCCCGCCGTGTAACCGCCGACAAGGACAATACTACCATCGTCGAGGGTAGGGGTCCAGAGGAAGCAATTACGGCAAGAATCAAGCAAATAAAGGCACAGATAGAGGAAACGACCTCTGATTTTGACCGAGAGAAACTCCAGGAGCGGCAGGCGAAGCTGGTCGGTGGAGTTGCTGTCATTAAGGTCGGTGCTGCTACCGAAGTCGAGCTCAAAGAGAGAAAGCACCGCGTTGAGGATGCATTATCGGCTACCCGGGCAGCCGTCGAAGAGGGCATCCTGCCCGGCGGCGGTGTTGCCCTGCTCAATGCCCTGCCAGTCCTTAAAAAGCTGAATGTTAAGGGTGATGCAGCTACCGGTGTTGACATTGTCCGCAAGGCCGTCGAGGAGCCGATTCGGGCTATTGCTGAGAATGCTGGTAAAGACGGTGCGGTAATCGTGGATGCTGTCAAAAAGAGCAAGCCAGGCATCGGCTATGATGCCTGGGGTGGTGAGTTCGGCAACATGGTCGAGAAGGGTATCATCGACCCCACCAAGGTGGTCAGGTCTGCCCTTCAAAACGCCACCAGTATTGCCTCCATGGTCCTGATAACCGATTCACTGGTAACCGATATTCCTGAGAAAGAACAGGCACCGGCAATGCCGTCACCGGACATGGGCATGATGTAGTCGGTACCTTCTGAGAAAAGCATAGAAAGCCGTGGTTTTGAAGCCACGGCTTTCTTCTTTCACGTTCATGCATCGAGGCAACCGCCTACAGCCTGAGCAACCCCTTCAGCTCATCACCATCTTTCGCCGGACCGACTACCGCCAGACGGAGCTGGTCTTCGACCATAAGCTCTTGCGTCACTTCTGCTATCTCTTCAGGGGTAACGGCATCAATAATGGACACTACCTGGTCAACGTCGAGAATCTTGTTGGTGAGAATTTCCTGCCCGCCCGCCCAGCTAGCAACGTTGCGGCTATCCTCCATCCGCAGCAGCAGTCGCCCCTTGGACAGTTCCTTCGCCTTGGTGAGCTCAGATTCAGAGACGGGCTTATGGAGCAGTACCAGCTGCTCCATTATGGCCCTGATAACCACAGGTAGCTTCTCATGCTCCACACCGGCATAGATGACCATTGACCCGGTGTCATAAAGGTGCTCCGTATAGCTGTGGATGCTGTATGCCAGGCCCAACTTGTCACGTATTTCTACGAATAGCCGACTGCTCATACCCTCTCCCAGAATGGTGTTGAGCAGGTCGAGGGCATAGCGTTTCGGATGCAGTAAAGGCAGGCCGGGCAGCGCCAGACAGAGGTGAGTCTGTTCGGTATCACGGTTCTCTATCCGCAGCCGCGGATTCGGCTTCTCTTCATATGCCAGGTAGCCACCACGTTGTCGTTGACCACGCCAGCTACCAAAAGCCTCATTGACCGCGCCAACAACCTCATCGTGCTTGATATCGCCGGCAACGGCGACCACCGCACTGGCAGGCAGGTACCGGCCTGCCATGAAGTTCACAATCATTTCTCGCGTGATTGCCGACACCGATTCCACATTACCGGCAACATCACGTCCCAGTGGGTGGTCCGGCCAGAGGAGTTCATCAATCAGCATACCCACCTGTTGATAAGGCGAATCCTTGATGGCATGTATTTCCTCGAAAATAACATAGCGCTCCCGCTCAATCTCCGCCGGATCCAGTTTGGAATGCAGCAGGATATCCGCCAGAACGTCCAGTGCCAGTGAGAGGTGAGGCGGGGCCACCTTACACCAGTATAGCGTCAACTCCCTATCCGTAGCAGCGTTGAGGATACCTCCCACCCCCTCGATTGCAACGGCAATGTCCCTGGGTGCAGCCCGCTTCGGTGTACCTTTGAAACAGAGGTGCTCAATGAAGTGTGAGATACCAGCCTCCGCCCCTGTCTCGTACCGGGAACCCACCGCAAGGAAAACACAGACAGACACCGAGCGTCTATGGGGCATGGTGCTGGTAACAAGACGTAGTCCATTATCAAGGGTGGTCTTCAGATACAATCTATCGCCTCTATTAACATTCTAATGCTACACCTGGCCAAGGTCAATTTGAAGATATTGAACAAAAGGCGATATACTTTCAGTCGAAACACAGTAGTTATCAGAGGAGACTATGAGAATGGACAAACAGGCTGCATTAGATGAGCTCAAGAGGCGCCAGGAAATAGGCCGTCAAATGGGGAGTCCAGAAAGGATAGCCCGGCACCGTGAGCGCGGTCATATCACTGTCAGGGAGCGGATAGAGAAACTGGTCGACCCGGGGACATGGATGGAGGAGGGCCTTCTGCGGCAGTTACGCTCCCCCGATGGACGGGAAATGCCCGCTAATAAGGTAAACGGATACGGCAAGATAGACGGTCGCACTGTCATAATCCGCGCCGACGATAACACTATCCTTGCCGGTAGTGGTACTATCAAGGGTCGCTCCAGGGGACTATACCCAGAATTGACTCAGGAGCAAAACTTCCCGGTCATCCGGCTTGGTGAGAGCGGCGGCGTTAATATACAGACTGTCCAGGGCTCTATTGGCGTGCTCGCGGTCACCTACCCCGCCCCGAACCTTCTCTACCCTCGGAGGACACCCCATATCACCGCCATCATGGGCAATTGCTTCGGTGACCCCACCTGGACGGCAGCCATCTCCGACCTCGTGGTGATGGTCAAAGGGACCTGCATGGCCGTCTCCGGACCCAGGGTACTGGAAGTCGCCCTGGAAGAGAAGACCACCCCGGAAGAGCTAGGCGGCTGGCAGCTACATGCTGAGGTCACCGGTCTGGTGGACGCCTTCGCCGAAGACGATGAGCACTGCATGCAGATTATTCGGAATATGCTGAGCTACCTGCCCCAGACCTGTGATGAAGAGCCACCTCGTGTAATAACGAATGACCCTCCCGACCGAAAGTCGGAGAAATTGTTAAAGATTATCCCGGACAAGGCAAACCGGGTCTATGACATGCACCAGGTCATAAAGGAGATAGTCGATGATGGCAGGTTATTCGAGCTTAAGCCGTTTTTTGCCAAGGCACTGATTACATGCCTCGCCCGGATGAACGGAAGGGTCGTGGGTATTATCGCCAGCCAGACAATGCATAACGCCGGAGCTGCTGGCCCCGATGAATGCGAAAAGGCCGCTAGCTTCATCTGCCTCTGTGATACCTATAACATCCCGCTCGTTCATCTAGCCGACACCCCCGGTTTCCTTGTAGGTAGACCAGCCGAGCGGAGAAAGATTTCTCTGAAGATAATGACCTGGATGGAAGCCCTGGCTCTGGCCAGTGTCCCCAAGATAACTGTAATCGTGCGCAAGGCCTACGGCATGGCTATTTCCAACATGTGCGGCTCCAACTGTGGCGCCGACTTTCTGGTATCGATGACAACCGGAGAAATCAGCTTTATGGCGCCGGAAGCAGCCGCCAACGTGGCCTTTCGCAACCGGATAGAGGAAGCAGAGGACCCCGAGACGGAGAGACAGAAGTATATCAAAAAGATGGAATTAGATAGCGCCCCCTGGGATGCTGCCAGCGTTGGCTTGCTGGAAGACGTCATCGACCCACGGGACACCAGAAAATACATCGTCGACTGTCTGGAAATAATGCATGAGCGCAGGAACGGCTTTGTCAGCAAGAAAAATCTCCAGTCCTGGCCGACTGGTTTCTGAAGCACGAGACGACTATTGACGACTTTGCCGCGATGGGTTAAAGTTATGTGAAGACTGTGCCGAAGTGGCGGAATGGCAGACGCGCTACGTTCAGGGCGTAGTGTCCTTTAAGGGCGTGTGAGTTCAAATCTCACCTTCGGCACCATTTTTATTCAGGCGCTTGTAGCTCAGTTGGATAGAGCGCAGCCCTGCGGAGGCTGAGGCCGTGGGTTCGAGCCCCGCCAAGCGCGCCATCTTGGGGCGGTTAGCTCAGTCGGTTAGAGCACCTGCTTTACACGCAGGGGGTCAGAGGTTCAAGTCCTCTACCGCCCACCATTTTTCAAACAGCCTCAAAAACGGTTCGTGTTCTTTCTACTGTCCGATAAATCCTCTTCAATTTAAGCCTGATGTCAGTTCAAATCCACTATGGTCTTTTTTTCGTTTCACAATTAGTGGTTAACCTATGGAGATAAAAGGAACAATCACTCATTTTAATACTTCACAAAAAGCGAATTGTGTCTTCTCGAGTGTCAATATTACTGGTACTCAATTAATGACCAAGTAAGTAGCTAATCTTTCTAGTGCCATCTAGACTTCAGGAAGAATAGACCGTTATGATTTTCCTTAGAATCACCATGTTACTTTTAAGGAGACCCCAACGATGTATGAAAAAATTCGATGGGATAAAATAGAGTACAATCTCTTCGATGTTGTGTGATCATCTCAGAATCCGTATTTTCATAACAATGTATTTAATAATATCCAGTTATTGACATGTTAGCACAATGGTTCTATTATATATCAGCTTTACACTGAAAGCTCATCCGAATATCAACCTTATATCAAATAGGAGGAACGACATGGAACTGGTCAAACCATACGCTCTGCATACTGGAGACAGGATTGGAATAGTCGCTCCATCGATGCACATTGTTGATGAGCAAGCGGTCGAAAATGGTATTGCCACTTTGCAGGAACTCTGATTCAGAGTGGAACTCGGGCCGACAGTCAGGTCAAAGTATCGAAATAGTACCGCCGTTCCTGAAGACAGAACTAGAGAGATTATGGATTTTTTCATAGACCCTGAAACGAAAGCTATTATATGTCTCATCGGTGGTGTTACCGCATCACAAATCTTGAAGCTACTCGATTACAACACGATAAGAAATAATCCTAAAATTTTTAGTGGTATGAGTGATATTGGCCACTTGAACCTTGCTTTTCTAGCCAGAGCAGGGATGGTATCTATATACGGACCTGATTTAACCTTTGGCTTTGGTGCTGATAAAAATGAACTGGCCACCAAGTACAACCTCAATTTGTTTATGAAATGCTGTACCCTCAAGGAACCGTTGGGGAAAATACCGGCATGTACTCAATGGGAATGCTGGCGGCCCGGAAAGGCCAGAGGGCGCTTAGTGGGTGGTTATCTTGGAGCAATTACACATTTATATCTTACGAGTTTCTGGCCAGCGTTCGGAGAAACAATCCTGTTCTGTGAAGCCCTGGAAACGCAACCGCACGAAATTGAAAGACAATTCACCATCGCAGAGGCTGAAGGATTCTTCAATAATGTGACCGGAATGGTAGTTGGGAAATTAGTCAACTGTGAAGAGATGGACTATAAAGGATCATTACCCGATATCAGAGAGATAATCCTTGAAATCACTGAAGAATACGGTTTCCCGATTATCGCTAATACTGATTTTGGCCATGACATCACAAGTATGCCCATGCCGGAAGGCATTCTAGCTCAGATGGACGCAGAAGCATTATCAATCGAATTGATTGAACCAATAGTCAAATAGTAAGGAATTGTTGAATTATGGCTAGCTGGAAAGACAAGCTTAATGGGGACCCGGTGTCTTGGCTGCTGGAGAATGATGAGACCCAACCAGCCATTCGCTATTGAAGGAGGTATCACATGCCATACGCCAATAACACCGGAGTGAAAATCTACTACGAGGTGGAGGGGAAGGGGCCACCGCTGGTGCTTGCCTACGGACTTACCGGAGGTCTTAACTGCTGGCGAGTGATGGGGATTGTAGAACTGCTGAGAAACGACTTTCAATTGATATTGTTTGATGCCAGGGGACACGGGCGGAGTGACAAGCCTCATGAGGTATCTGCCTACGGGCTCAAGATGTTAAACGACGTAGTGGCTTTGCTGGACCATATTGGAATAGATCAGGCCCATTATTTCGGTTACTCTATGGGCGCAAGAGTAGGTTTTTGGCTCGCTGTTCGCCATACCACACGATTCCGCAGCTTCATTCTAGGCGGCACCAGTCCGTATCGTAACGAAGCTCAAATCAAGCGCGAAGATGAACTTGTGGAGAGAATGAAAAGACTCCTAAACGACCTGGAGGGCACTATAAGGGAGAGTGAACAATTGATGGGACGCCCACTGACGGTTGAGGAAAGAGATGCATTGCTGGCTAACGATGCTCAAGCGCTTATCGCGTTGGTCACCGCTTTCGGTGCTATGCCGTTGCTGTCTGACCATGAACTCTCTCTTATTTCTATACCTGTACTCGTCTTTTGCGGCGATGCTGACCCGAACCATACTGGGGCAAGGGAAAGTGCCAACCATATGCCGAAGGCGAAGTTCGTGTCCCTACCTGGCCTTGACCACGTACAAGCCGACGTGTGCATTACTCGAAACGACCTGGTTCTATCGCACGTCAAGGAGTTCTTGGCTAAGGTGAGGGACAAATAGGTCTGCAGACCGCGATTCTTCTTGATGACTGATTACACGCAAAGCAGGTAGGAGGTAATTAGCCATGACTAGCTGGAAAGACAAACTGAATGGAGACCCGGTCCCATGGCTGGTGGAGAATGACAGGAGCCAGCCGGCTATCCGCTATTATGCTCTGCGGGATATCCTCGGCCGGGATGAGAATGATAAAGAGGTCAAAGCTGCTAAAGTGGCCATCATGGCAAGCGGACCAGTGCCGGTAATCCTGGCGGCGCGGCAGCCGGAGGGATATTGGGACAAGCCAGGAGCCAGTTCTGGACCCAAATACCGCGGGACGGAATGGTCTCTCGCTTTCATGGCGCAGCTTGGTGCGGACGGAGCTGACTCGCGTGTTCGCGCCGGCTGCGAAATTCTACTCTCCCAATGCATAGCCAGCAATGGTGGTCTGTCATGGAACGGCACGCCTTCTGGTTTCGAACAATGCATGGCGGGCATTATGGGGGCGGCTTTGATAGACTTCGGCTGGCTTAACGACCAACGCTTGCAGACAGCCATGGAATGGCTGGCGCAGACTATTACCGGAGAAGGAGTGGCTGACGCCTCGAACCGGGACACGAATAGGCGTTACTATAAGTCAAGGAATTCAGCTCCTTTATTCGTCTGTGCCAACAATGGTAATTTGCCATGCGCCTGGGGAGCTATCAAGGCGATGCTTGCCTTGAGCAAGGTACCACCTGCGCGGCGGACCAGAAACATGCAGGCAGCTATTAAACAAGGCTTGGACTTTCTATTGAGCCATGACCCGGCAGTTGCCGATTATCCTTTCGGCAAGGGAAATAAGCCAAGCTCAAACTGGTTTAAGTTCGGCTATCCAATCGGCTATATCACAGATGTGCTTCAGAACCTGGAGGTCCTGGCAGCACTAGGTCAAGCCGAGAATCCTAAGTTAGCCAACGCGTTAGATCTGGTCATCAGTAAGCAAGACCAACAAGGGCGCTGGTTACTGGAACATACCTACAACGGTAAGATGTGGGTGGACATAGAAAAGAAAGGGCAACCCAGCAAGTGGGTCACCTTAAGAGCTTTACGCGTTTTGAAAGCGGCTTATCCTGAGAAAGGATAATGTCCCTGCAGAATTGGAATATCCTCAACTTTGTTTGGATATTCTAGCCCATAATATCGCGTCTCAGCGTTTATTCGAGAAAAATGGTTTCTTTGAAAATCGCCGTGGGAAAGTCGGATCCCAAAACCTTATTTTCCACGAGAAAGATTTGATGTAATTAACAAACGTCCACACTGTTACTTGGCTGTTTTCTGGTAATCAACGAGAAAACGCTGCAGTTCTTGGATCAGTTCTTTCTTCTCAAACATGAGTTCGGGAACTGTCCAGTAAGGCCCACCATAGTGTACAATACCAAGAACCGGGACCTTCTCCTCCCGTATCTTACTTGGTAAGATAGGAATCGTATAGTTAAGCGACACCTCGCTGTCAGTCACTTCTATCTGGTTCACGAAGCTCCGGATAAAGCTTTTCCTTTCAGTAAGCGTACACTCGTCCAGCAGGTTCTTCAAGTCAGCCACACATTCAGACACCTCTTCACGGGTTGCTATTTCCGCTCTCTGCCCCACAAGGAACATGCATAGTTCTTCTTTCCGTGCCCTGAGTTTGTCCTGCCGTTCTCAATAGGTGCCATAATCATTAACATTTACTCATCTTGTGACACGGGAAGTAGTCGTGCGCGGTATTCAAGGCTGTTTACTTAGAATTCCGGTGCTCGAATTGAGTCTTAACAGGTCTTGAGAGATTCGTCTCCGTTCAATATATGTAGACCAGTGAGAATAGTGCCGCTACTATGTTTGTGTCATAACGACCTTGCGGAAGTGGTACCCATAAATGGAAAGGAGGATGAACCTGGCGAATTTTGGCGGAGATTTTATCAAATAAGAAATGAATAGCCTCCAGTAATGCCTTTTCCCCTTTCCCGTTATGCCAAGGAACCAGATAGACCTGAAGAATGCTTTTATCTGGTGACTCTGTACTTTCCCTGCTGTCGCCCGCGGCGGTTTATATACTTTAAAGAAGGTCCTAATCCGTTCGTAATATTCCTTGGGTGAATATATCGTGTCAAGAATATGCTTATAGCCCATAATTAGCTTGTCATGGTCCATTTTAGGGATGAAATTTAGCGAGAAGTCAGTGTTGTTACCGCTAGATGAGCTCAGAAGGCGACCTTCTTCCTTTAAACGCCGGTAAAGCCTTGTCCCTGTAGGAGCGTTTAATAGTCCGACCATTGCAGTGACAATACCACTCCTCTGAATAAAGTTTATCTGGGCCTGGAAAATGGACTCCGGGTCGCTGTCAAAACCGACGATAAAACCTCCCTGGACCTCCAGTCCAAATTCCTGAAGCTTCTGTACCGATGCGACAAGGTCGCGGTTTTGATTCTGGTACTTGGTACACTCTACCAGGCTTTCATTATTTGGAGTTTCGATACCGACGAATACCACATCGAATCCGGCAGCTACCATTAAACGCATTAGTTCTTCATCATCAGCCAGATTAATGGACGCTTCTGTACAGAGAGCAAATGGGTATCTCTTCCACTTTCTCCACTCGATAAGCGCCGGTAGTATTTCTGCTTTCAATTTTTTCTTGTTGCCGATGAAATTATCATCGACAATGAAGAGACCGCCACGCCAGCCCTGCTCATAGAGGGAATCCAGTTCTGAGATCAGCTGCTCTTTGCTCTTGGTTCTCGGTGTATGCCCGTTCAATATGATGATATCGCAGAATTCGCAGTCATAGGGACATCCCCTTGAATACTGCAGGTTCATTGTTGAATATTGCTTCATGTCTATCAATGACCACAGCGGGATAGGGGTGGCACTGATATCCGGGCGTTCACTGGAAGCGTATATCTGCCGCGCCTGCCCTTTCTCCAGGTCTTCCAGGAAAGGAGGCAGTGTAGCTTCGGCTTCACCCAGGACCAAATGGTCTATGCCATCAAATTCTTCAAACCCTGCAGTAAATAAGGGCCCTCCAGCTACGATTTTTGTACCTAGATGCCTGCACCGAGTGATTACTTCATTAACCGATTTTTTCTGCACCGCCATGGCACTGATAAATACGTAGTCGGCCCAATTGATATCGCTATCATTTAGCCTGTCGATATTCATATTCACCAGCTTTTTATCCCAGTTTTCCGGTAGCATCGCTGCCACCGTCAGTAAACCCAGTGGGGGAAAAGAGGCTTTCTTGGAGACGAATTTCAGGGCATGCTTAAAGCTCCAGAAAGTGTCCGGATACTGGGGATATACCAGCAGTATTTTCATATCAGCGTCCTTCTTTGTCATATAGTATTTATGACAGCTGCCATTTTGTTTCGAATAACCGGTCTACGAGGTGCTCTACGATTTTGGCGATTATGCGTCTTCTCTGGCGCAGGCAGCGTATAATCAAAGTTTTCCAGCATACGTCGTTCGATTTTCTTATTCATGATACGTTCGATGGAGCTTACCATAGCTGCGTCTGCACTTGTTACAAGCGTCAGTGCTTCACCGTTGTTGTTGACCCGTCCCGTACGACCGATACGATGGATATAGGCATCTGTATTCTCAGGCATGTCGTAGTTGATAACGTGTGAAATGCGCAGGATATCGATACCACGGGCGGCGATATCGGTCGCCACCAGTATTTTAACTGAGCCGGTACGGAAGTCATCGAGTGCAGCCTGGCGTCTTGGTTGAGATAAATCTCCCTGCAACGCGGTGGCTTTAAAGCCAGCTCTCTTGAGCTGTTGAGCAACCCGCTCGGTGCGGTGTTTGGTTCGAGTAAATACAAGTACTGATTTTGATTCTAAGCGGTACAGTATTTCCGTCAGCAGGGTAGTTTTGAGATGTTGCTTAACAGGATATAGGGAGTGTGATACCGTAACTGCCGGTGCCGCATGCCCGATTTGCACCGTAACGGGGTTATACAGTATCTCCTTTACTAGGCGGTGAATATCCTCCGGCATTGTCGCCGAGAAGAGCAGTGTCTGCCGTGGCTTCAGAAGACACCTTAATATCTCACGTATGTCTGGCAAAAAGCCCATATCAAACATCCGGTCTGCCTCATCGATGACCAGAATTTGTAAATTCGATAAATCAATAGAGCCTTTCCACAGGTGGTCGAGCAGCCGTCCCGGACAGGCAACGACTATTTCAACGCCGCAAGCCAGTTCCAGAACCTGCTGCTCCATATTGGTACCGCCGTAGACGGCGATACTGTAAAGGTCTGTGTGTTTTGCCAAGTTGTTGATAACACCGTTGATTTGCTCGGCCAGTTCGCGTGTCGGGGTAATAATGGCAGCGCCGACCTGTCTTCTCGGTGCTTTTAATAGGCGTTGCAGAATTGGTAATACGTAGGCTGCTGTCTTTCCGGTTCCTGTCTGGGCCAGTCCGATGACATCTCTACCCTGCAATATTGGGGGGATTGATTCCGTTTGTATTGGCGTGAGTTCGGTGTATCCAAGCTCATGCACGCCAGTCATGATGCAAGGATGAAGATTCAAGTTTTCGAAATTCATTAATACTCCTGATTAAATTTATGAAACAACGTGTTCCCGACATATTAAGGGCAGAAATAATCGTTCGGCTTCATCTCTTTCTTGTTTTCATATTAGGATATTTGCCTCTTCTACCAGGAAAAGGTTTAACATCTCCGCCATTCGAAAGAGGAAGTGCCTCGACAACATTAATCACCTGCCCTCTTAGGCTTTTTTCTTGAAGGCCGATAACTGCGGCTTGGCCCTCGGACTTTGAGACCATCTGGACGTAGCCATATCCCCATGGTTGGCCGCTGCCAATATACTTGTTATTCATTATTTTCACGGATGTCACTTCTCCGAAAGCTATGAATACCTGCCGGAGTTCATACTCAGTCACCTCAAGTGGTAGGTTCCCCACATAAATATTCATGCCTCGACCTTCTTTGATGATTGAGTTAGTAGCCGTCTGCCGCTAACGCTGTCACCAATGGTTTTTCGGAGTCATAAAATATGCTTTATGTTTCTCGGAGAGATAAATGAAGAGTAATTCTAATATCTCCTCTGCCGTCCTCCCCCAGACCTACCCCCTCTACCGCTACTACCGCCATAACCGCCACTATAGCCACCCCCTCTCCTGTCACCATAGCTCCCGCCGCCTCTACTGTCAGTGCGAGGACGAGCTTCGTTAACCACAATTGTTCGCTCACCGAGTGGTTTTCCATTAAGGCCTGCAATTGCAGCTTCAGCCTCGGACTTCGATGCCATTTCAACGAACCCAAATCCCTTGGGGCGTCCGCTGTACTTGTCCGTTATGATATTTACAGATTCAACCTCCCCAAAGGCTTGGAATTCTTGGCGTAATTTCTCCTCAGTGACATCATAAGGCAGGTTGCCAACATAGATTCTCATATCAGAACTCTCCCTGTTAGATTAACCAATTTTACGAACCTTGCTTTGCCAGTATAGCAGTGCCCCATTATCTGCTTTCTAATGCGCCCTGGAATTACCCTGACGCCGTTTTCGTCTGGCATTATTTTTTGCCTTTATCCGGGCGGCGTCTCTCTTGGATACGAAATGGCGATGACCTTTCGCCTCACGCAAAATGCCCTCTACCTGAACCATCTTCTGAAAGCGTCGCAGCAATGAATCCTGGGATTCGCCTTCGCGAATCCGAACTTCTAAAGCCATAAGACTCCACTATATTACGCAACATACACAGGCTGGAAATCTCCAGCCTGTGTATGTTCTAGATCTCAGACCAGATTATCGAGCCGGTCTGACTTTTCGATAACAATCGCTACAGTAAACCGGTCTGTCACCGCGGGGTTCAAAAGGTACTTCGGTGTCTTTACCGCACTCAGCGCATACCGCAGGGAACATTTGGCGTCGGGGCTTGTAGCTATCACTTCCATAGCTGTTGCCATACTGCCGTGCTTTCCGTTCTTGACGGCACGAAGGACAGCGCTTGGGCTCATTAGTGTAGCCTCTTGATGCAAATTGTTCTTGTTCTTCAGCGCTAAAAGTGAAGGTTGTCCCGCAATCGGAACATTGGATCGACTTGTCCTGGAAACTCATTGGATGACCTCCTCTCTTACGTATTAGCTAGAGCTCGGGTCATCCAATACTTAATATGAATTCGTGAGGGGTTATAAGAAGCTTGCAATAACCTAAACTTAAACTCCATTTATTATATATTAAAAATAAGTATTATGCAAATTGTTGGCCACGGCCAACATTCTAGTATTAAGTTACCCAACAAAATAGCGAATTGTTACTCTTCTAAGAACTTCATATCAGGCGGCAAGTGAGAGACTATATTCCTTCATTTCGGCCATCCCAAACTGTGTGCTATTATTGAACATGATGTTCATCTTCAACTATGGAACCTTAGTGGATCCCCTACTTCAAGACCTCAGAAAGTTTGTTCCTGAATTTTCTGGCATGAAGGCTGGGGATAAGGTGATCGATGTCTGCTGTGGGACAGGAGCACAAGTTCTTGAGTACGGGCGACATGGCATTATTGCTACCGGCATAGACAGCAGTCAAGACATGCTCAAAATAGCAACAAGAAATAAAATAAGACAAATGGCGATAAATGTCTCCTTCCAACGCGCCGACGCCGCTAATTTGCCTTTTCCAGATGCTTGCTTTGACTATGCGACCGTATCTTTTGGATTACACGATAAGGAGAAGCCTATTCGATACCGAATCATTTCTGAGATGAAGAGGACCGTCAAACAAGATGGAGCACTTATCCTCGTAGATTTCCAGGTTCCGTTACCCCGTAATGCATGGGCTGTGCTTGCAAGAGTCATAGAATTATTTGCTGGCGGGTCTCACTATCGAGGCTTTAAAGACTATCTCGTAAATGGGGGACTCGAGGATATACTCCAGAATCATGGTTTGCGGGAGGTATGTAGAAGCTATCTCAAAAGTGGGCTAATAGCGGCTACGAAGGTGGTTAACGGAAACAAACGCTTAGGCTAGTATTTTAGGAAATACTATTTCACCAGCCTTCCATTGTAGGGTAGGATTGAGCAATTAAGTATTCAGGCTGAAAGAAAGCTCAAAGATTCTGTCTGTTGTACAGTACCGCCCACCATAGCCTTAATTTTTGACCTTGCCCAGCAAATCGACATTAAAAAGGGCACCTGCTTGCCCAGATTCCACTGCCTTCCGGCAGCTTTGGGATGCCCTTGGCTCAAGGCTGATTGAATCCGCACAGGAGCATCTGCTTTACACATAATCTTACCGTTGTTATACTTGGACCGACAAAAGGCGGTTTCTTATCGGCGATAGATAGAAGAGTGCCAGAATTTCGAGATTCAAGCACTTTGTTAGGAGAAGCCAATGACAATCCGAAAGCAAGACAAGCCTGGCGGGTCTGCCGACCGCGCGGCTGAGCCTGAGCCCGTACCTTCCGGACGACCTGTACTGACTCCACCCAAGATTATGGGCCCAATCCCGGTTTCAGAAGAGTCTATCCCCTACGGTACGGCATTGCAAGCCGGGTCCTATACTGCCGCGCTGATGAAGGAATTTGATTATGTCGAAGAGGAATATTTCCTCTTTGGCTATGCAAATATCTACGGTCCGGGTGTTAAGGACGTGGATAAAAAAAGGGACGCTGCCGCGGTTGAGAAGATGAAGCCACTGGGTGGCCTCGTGCAGGAGGAAATGCCTTATGCAACCCGCCTGCTGATGGTACGTCCACGAGATAACGCCAGATTCAGCGGTAGGGTACATGCATATATTTTCCATAATTTAGTGGCCCAAGTGACCGTAGAGCGTAACCTTTTGCGTCAGGGTGATGTGGTGCTTGGCCTCGAGGGCTGCAGCGGGACACGCTTTGGCCCGCTTGAATCGCCCAGTGGGGGCATCGCACATCTACATAAAGTGAATCTGGAAAGGTACCGTGACCTGCATTTCTCTTACGCGGACCCTTTAGCCTGGCCCGACCTTAAGCCGGGTAAGCTCGCAGAAGCCTTTAAGACTATGGATTTCGGCAGTGCAGATGCCTCGTCAGGGGTCTTTTTGCAGGAGATCTCAAGGAGCTATGCTCAAGCTCCCGACGTTATGACCCAACTTGCTCACGCACTTAAATTAAACAATCCCGCGTTCCCCTTCGAAGGCAAGGTCACTAGGCTTTTCAGCTATGCGGCATCTGGCGGTTCCACCTTTCTTACTCCTTACATCGATTACCACCACGATGCTGGAATGTTACCCGACGACCGCCCTCCATTTGATGGCTACCTCGTCATGGTGGGCAGGCTTCCAGAAACAAGGCCCAAGGGTGCCGTACTTGCCTACCTGGAATCAGAAAATGAATTCATCACGGGTATCAAAATGGAAAGGGTCTGTCCTCCTGACACGGATGATCCGCCTTTCCGCATTTATCAGATTCCTGGCGCTGGTCATACCATCTCTGCGCCATTACCCGAAGTTACCGCAGCACAAGCGTCGACTGAATTGCGCGATGTGGGCAAGGTTGTGCCAGGAGGAATCGTGGGCCTTAGTGACAGAGGAGAGGCGCCGGAGGGCGTGCTTCCCTATGACAAGATAAATACGCCAATCATATGGGGTTTGTGGAATAACATGTATGCGTGGATCGAGCAGGGCGTGCCTATGCCGAATGTACCCCGCATTAAGCGCGACCCGAAGGCTCCAGATGGGATTGCGCGAGACGAGCATGGCAATGCCGCAGGGGGGCTTAGAACGCCTTGGGTTGAGGTTCCAGACGCAACCTATCTCGCAAAGTTTTCGCAGAAAAATCCGCTGAGGGCCGGATTGCGTCCCTTTAACGATGAGAAAATGAAGGAACTCTATGGCAGCCGTGAGCGCTACCTCCAGCTCGTGAACGAGAAAATAGACCAGATGGTACGGGACCGGTGGATCATGCCGGAAGACGCGAACCTGATGAGATTGAAGTCATAGATTGTAAGTCTCGCTCACTATTCCAGATAGCATCATCACTAATCATGACCGGTTTTTTATTGTAATCTTGACAAATCTTGTGAGTAATTAGAACTCTGAAGATACGCCATGACAGAAGTATTAACTGGTATTTGATAAGCAGAAAGGAGGCAAGCGGCCTCCGCCTTTTTACAATATTGTTTTACACGCAGGGGGTCAGAGGTTCAAGTCCTCTACCGCCTATGTTTCCTGCTCTATCAACCTGCGTAGTTCAGCCCTGGGAACTCAACTTTCTGACCCTGCGTCTTATCCAGTATCGGAAGAGCACCTGACCAGCCAGGGCAAGTGCCCAAATACTGATGACGCCAAAAGTCATCCAGCCGGCAATCCAGACACCAGGAGGAGCAAAATTCCCGAACCGCATCAACATCCGGAACAGGTTAAAACCAAACAATAGCCATGCCACTACGTATATAGCAGCCAGTGCGGATGCCAACAGTAGCAGAGGTGCCAGTGGTAGTGCTATCCACCATATCCTCAGCGTTCTTCCGCGCACAGACCTCAGATAGGCAGTCCGCCGACGGCGAAATCGCCGCCAACGCCACCACAGGTAAACCACCAACGCCACGAAAGCTGCCACGGAAGTTGCCGCCGCAGCTATCGCCATCTTGTCCGCACTCTGCCAGGAGCCCCACCAAGGAGCAGTTGGTAGCACCAGTTCCTGCTGCAGCAACAGACTAGCAATATCAGGGGCGATACTATGCACATCGGAGCTATTCTGACTGTTCACCAGCACAGCCACCCCCAGCCGCTGCTCAGGTACCAGTACCATGTCGGCAGCAAAGTTTGATGTATCCCCGCTATGCCAGACAAGCGTCAAGCCGGTATCAGAAAGGCCGATAAACCAGCCCATACCGTAGCTGACTCCTTCTCCCTTCTCCTCATAACTCACCCCAGTCGTGTGCATTTCCTCAATGGTTTCCGCTGGTATCACCTGCCGACCATCGATACGCCCACTATTGAGCTGTACGATAAGCCACTTCCCCATGTCCTCTGCAGTAGACATGACCCAGCCTGCCGGGACAACACTGCGATAGATCGGGATATTTCTGGTGATAACATGCCCGAACAAGAGCTGATGGCCATCTGCCCTGTCCATCTCATCAGCTTCGCTGGGGACCATAGTAGTATGTGTCATACCCAGAGGGACGAAGACCCGCTGCTTCAGATATTCTTCAAATTTGACCCCGGATACTGCCTCAATGATGGCACCAAGCAAGCTGTAATTAAGATTACTGTACTCAAATGATGAGCCGGGAGCCCGGTCCAAATGTACCTTGTCCAGGGCTGTCACCAGCTTATCCATAGCATCATCACCCGATTGAAAGGCCAGAGGCTCGGCAAACGTTCCCGGCAGACCACTCGAATGATATAACAGTTGGCGTACTGTTATCTCTTTTGCGGTTTCCGGGTCAGCCGTCTTGAAATTGGGCAGATAATGATTGACAGGCAAGTCCAGGTCCACCAGTCCATCATTTCTAAGAAGAAGCACCGCCAGTGCTGTAAATGACTTAGTGCACGAAGCTAGGTCAAACACAGTTTGCGGGGTAACCGGAGACGGGCTCTTGAGGCTGGCCGTGCCGAAGCCCTCCAGATAGATTACCTGAGCATCCTGAACAACAACAACCGCCATGCCGGGAATCTTCTCAGCCGCCATTCTTTCGGAGATTAAACTGCTAATATCCGATTGTAAAGTCTCATCTGGCTGTGCTGATGCTTCTTTCCACCAGCCACCCCAATATAGCCCGCCGATGACTACCATCACAGGCAACAAGACTGCCGTTACAATAAACTGTACCCTACTTATACCTGGCATTGCAGATTTACCATAGACAATTGTAATAGCTAGCTGCAGTACGTGCAAATTCAAGAGATTACTAATCGACTAGAGAGACCAGTACTTTCGGTGGATATGACTCTCAACACTGGTGAAATACAATTATATTAGGTGACACGTGGCCACTACAAGCGCAGACCACGCGAATGGGTAATACCGGCAGCAGTTATATTTACTGCAACGCAGGTCTGGTGAGTAATGTCCCGAACTTTTACACTTATTTATACAAACTAGCTCCCAAGGGGGCAAAGTGATATAATGCACCATTATCAAAGATAGAACACCCTGCCAAAAACTATTGATAAAGTAACTCACCTGTTTTAGAATAGGCAGGTACAATAAGGACGATGGGCAGGAAAATGGAGCCATCTGAGGTCGAAAAACTAGACGAACCTTCTTCAACCCCTGCTGATACCTGGGATTTTGAGGAGGTGGTGGCCAAGGCTGACAAGCTGGGCCGAATGGCCAAGGAAGCTGCGGCGGAATCGGTAAAAATATCCCAGCAAATGATTGCCAGGGCTGAAGAGATAAGCAAGGAAGCCAAAAAAGCCGCTGAGGCAGCATCACTTGCCTCGCAGGAGGCAATACGCAAGGCAGAGGAAGCAAGTCATGCGGCTAAAGACGAACTTGAAGCATCTAATAATGCCCTTAACAGAGCGCTAAGCGAAGCCGAAGAGGCAAAAAATACGTCACAGAAAACGATAAGCCGGGCAGAGGACGCAATCAGGCTGGCCAAAGAAGCTGCTGAGGTGGCCACTAAATCATCACAGGAAGCTAGCAGCAGGGCAGAGAAAACAGCACAGGCGGCCCTGGAGACCGCCGAGCAGGCAGTGGCCACTTCTCAGGGAGCAGTAGACCGGGCCGAGGAGATAGGCAGGACAACCAGGATGGCTGTTGAGGCGTCAGTAAAGGCCTCACAGGAAGCGGTACGTAAGGCTGAGAGCACCGCCAGGTCAGCCGAGGAAGCGACCAGGACATATACCCGGGCCTTCGAGAAAGCAATAAGTGCTACCAGGTCATCCGAGGAAGCGATTGAGGAATCGAAGAAGGTAGCTCAAGAGGCGACAGACAAGGCAGAAGAGCTGACCAAGACAACCGAGACAGCCATTGAGGAATCGAAAAAGGCATCCCAGGAGGTGATGAGTAAGGTGGAAGATATGACAAGGGCTGCCGAGACAACCGTTGAGGAATCAAAGAAAATGTCCAATGAAATGGTGGACAAGGCGGAAGAGATGACCAGAGCCGCCGAGACAGCCATTGAAGAGTCAAAGACAGCCTCACAGGAAGCGATTGACCGGGCCGAGGAGACCACCAGGGCTGCCGAATCAGCGGCTGAGGAATCACGAAAGGCAGCGCAGGAGGCGATAAACAAGGCTGAGGAGGTGGGCAAGTCAGTCTGGGAAGCAGTTGAGGAATCAAAAAGAGCATCACAGGATGCAATAAAAAGGGTTGAGGAGATAAGCAAATCGGCCATTGAAACAGTCTCGTCATGGGTGGCAGCGTCAAAGGAGTCCGTGGAGATGGCCCGGAAAGCCAGTGAAACGGCGAAAGAGGCCGCTGAGATTTCGGCACAGGCATCACAGGAAGCCATCAGCCGGGCACAAGAGGTAAGCCAATCGGCCAAAAAAGCCGCCGAGGAATCGCTAAAAGCCGCCAAAGAAGCTTCTGAGGCATCCCTAAAAACGGCCAAAGAAGCCTCCGAGGCATCCCTCAAAGCTTCCAAAGAAGCCTCCGAGGCATCTCTCAAAGCTGCCCAAGAAGCCTCCGAGGCATCCAAAAGGGGAGCCGAAGAAGCCGCCCAGGCATGGCTGGGAGCATTCGAGAAATTGCTGGGGCGAAGTGGACAGGCAGCCAGTCTGGCACAGGAGGTCAGCCATGTCGCCGAGGAACTAGGAATGGCAAAACAGCCCACCGACAGCCAGGACGATGAAATCAGCAGTGACCTTGAAATCGAAAAGGTCAGCGGTGCCTCCGAAGCCACCAGCAAGAAGACAGAACGTGAAACTACTGAGACTAAACCAAAAAAGAGAAGAAGGCAGGCCAATATCGAGGACCGCTTGGAGTCCCTGACGAGAATGTATGCAGCCGGCCAAGCACGGCAAACCGATGATGAAACCGAAGAAGAGGAAGACTAACAATCTGACACCACTTTGAAAGTCACTTATAAAAGTATATTATTGGTAGAAACGGATAACAAGGAAACCAACAAATAGAGGGGGTATTCTTGATGAACAAAAAGGGGCAAGCCGAGAAGGCTGCCAATCAGGCTGTGGAAAAGGCTCCAGAAGCGGCTGCTGAGCCACAAGCAGGCCCTCCCGAGCAGGCAGGCAACTATCTAGCAGAACTTCTGAGCCAGGCAGAAAATGCCTACACAATGTACCGACAGGCTCAGAAAGAGGTAGCCAACGGGTACAAAAAACAAGAGCAGCAGCTAGAGAAGAGCTACAGAGAGGCTGAGAAGCGGGCAAACGAAGCTCTTGAGAGGGCGCTGGACCGGGCCCGTAAGGCTCGGGAGCAGGCCGAACAGCAAGCAGAAGAGGAATTCAAAAGTGCGCTGGCGAAGGCTGAGGCAGACTATCAAAAAAGTACGGCAGAAGCTATGAAAAGCAACAAGACTGCCATAGAACAGGCCTGGCAGAAAAGCAACGAAGCCCGAGAAGAAGCCTGGAGTATCTTTCAGGGAGAAAGGGTAGCCAGGTAACAGTCAGATTATCTGAAGCAACGTTCAGCGGAGGGCGGGAAAACGCAACTCACAACAACAGAGGGATATCACGGAGGGCTTCCTCTAACCCAACCTGCCGCTCTCCAATCTCTCCCCGCCTCCGCTTCTTAAGATAGATATATCTAAGGGTCTTGCTAAAGTAATCAGCGATTTTCGTCGAATTGGAAAGTTCAGACAGGACCAGGGTAACATCGAGGAAATCCTTCCCTCTGGGATAGTCACCGCTACGTATTGTGGCTTCCGTGGCAATACTCCTCAGGGCTGCGGACAGGTCCTTAATCAGGTCCATACTCATTTGCTCGTGAGGCGCCGTCAGTAGGTAGAGTGCTCTCTGCGCATCATCAGGTCGACATTTCAGCGATAGTGCCGACTTGGCCTGGTTCATCGCATGAAGCCCCTTATCGGTTTCAGCAACCATATTCCTGAAATCAAGTTTCGCACTGAAGGGAAATTTGCTGCGTGTGACCTGCGCTCTGCCATGCCCAATTACAGACCAGCCTGATAGAGTCTGAATTATATCTCCGGCATCCAATACCTTTGAGCCGATGAACTTAGCGTCCGTTTCCTCACCAGCACAGAGTAAATTGTAGAACGGGTCAACCACACGAGCATTAATCCGGGCCAGGTTATTCCTGATGGAATCCTTATCCGTCACATACCTCTGATTATCCACCAAAAATACGGCATCCGCCACCAGATAGATGGACTTCAGGCATGTTCCCACATTGTAGATAGACCTTTCCTCGGTAGCCTCCTCATAGCGGAAAGGAAGAACAACAAGCGCATATACCGGTTTGTCTACGTAGCGCTCCTTTATCTGCTGCGCCAGCTCGGCAATCGCACCGGAGCCAGTACCACCAGCAGCACCAGCTATTAATAAAAAGGCATCGGTATCTGAGCGCTGCTGTGCTCGCGCCACACTCTCCAGGACCCGGTCACCCTCTTCTCTGGCTATCTCAGCACCCAGTTCATTTATCTTGCCGACACCATGACCACCTGACTTTCGGCCCCCGATGAGAATCCGGTGACGGTGGTCAGGCTTGATAAAGGTCAGACCACTCAAATCCGCAACATCCGTGTTGATAGCCAGGGCTTCCGTGACTATCTCAGTGCCACGCTGTGTGCGCGCTCTTTTATCCCGTCGCGCGAATTCGTCAGCAATCCGACCGCCACACTGCCCACAGCCAATAACCAGTAGTTTCAACCATCACCCCACCATCAGCCTGTTGCCAGCCTGATGTTACTTACTATATATGCGTATTCTATACATAACTATACCTTAGTGTCAATACTTTTCACTCAAAGTTAGTCCAAAAGTACTATTGAGCCAGGATTAAAGCCATGGCTGACCAGCCTCAGACCGGGTCTCCGCTGGTGCATCCAAGTATTGACAGGGGCACTCAGCTTAGATACACTGAGTGAAGCTACGGTGCTGTTTCCGGGAGAAAGTCGTATGAAGATACTCGACAAGCTGCGGAGAAGAGGGGCAAGGAGAACATTCCAGCGACTTTACGAATACTGGCTAGAGAAGGATATCCCATCTGCCGAAGGTACTACCGCCTGGCGCGGTGATGAGCAGGAAAGACTGGAAGACCAGTCAGCAAACGAAGAGCTTACCCTTAGAGAGGCCCTGCAGAGGCAATATCCAAAACCAAGAGACACAATACAGTTACGTCTGCCAATACGATACGTATTTATGGGCGTAGCATTGGTTGCGCTCCTTCTGGTTGCGCTGTCTATAGTCTCAACTGTCCTGGCCATGCGGTCCTGCTAACGGCCATATCACTCCGGTACAGATTGAAGATGCCTTCCCACCCCCCGAGACTATCCCATCCTATTTTGTTGACACAGTCCAAAAGGGAGTACTATACTCCGAATGCCAGCACGTGAAACAGTCCAGAGTGGTAATGCAATCCGAACACGAGGAGCAGCGTAAAATGGGCCTGTTCGGTAGGATAATAGATAGGATTAATTGGATATTAGGAAGCCTCAGAGATAAGACGAGGTACCGGCTCTGTACCCATCTACGCACCATGGGCTTAAACGTACAGGTGTCAGAACGAGGCCTACCTGAAGAAGGTATCTCCGGCGGTCTCATCGGAACTTCCATCGGCCTGATAGAAGTGCAGGACAGCCCGATACGATGGATTAATATGCTCGAACACCCGGCAAGCCGGTATGCCGCGGCTGCCTTTACTAACGTCTACGTAGTACCCGACAACCGGGTGCGCAGCGGTGGATATCTGGAACTGCGGTCGACACGACAAAGAAACGCATCTGTGTATGGGCGAGTGATTGACCTCTACTGGACAGCCAACTTTGTGGGGACACGGGTTACCGCTACTTCAGAGGAGTGGGATGAAGACATGGAAGAGAGGCTCCTCGACCGGATGAACAGTGACACTTCACTGAAAGAGAGGCTGATTAGGCTCAACGAGGATATCATGGTGCGCAGCGTTCCGAATTTCTGGTGTTGGGCAATATCATCAGGAAGCTACCAGGAGAGCGGACTCGGACTAGAAGCGAGAAAGCTGGGCCCATCCCGAGAACAGTGGGAGTGCTACGAGATGATTGCCCGCCACCTGCTGGAGTCCAGCAGGGAAGGACAGGGTTCCCAAAAGGGCGAAGCAGAGAAAGACCGGGAACTGGAGCCTTCAGGGGACGAAAGCCAGCCTGACCCAGAGTCTTAAGAACTGACAGTCAGTAGCGCCGCGAATGTAGCATAACCGCTCCCCGCTAGCTAGAGAAGATATAATAGGGAACTTTCATATGGAAGAGATCTCTCCTGACTTCCCCGAGTATGACAGCCAGACCGCCGATATCTGGGACCGCCTCGCCGAGTGGTGGGACGATAAGATTGGTGGCGGCAATCACTTTCAAAACTACCTGATAGAGCCGGCCACGGAACGCCTGCTGTCGCTGCAACCCGGCGAAAAGGTGCTTGATATTGCCTGCGGGGCGGGGCGTTTTACCCGCCGCATGGCTGCCCTGGGAGCCAATATCACCGCTATTGACCACTCGGAGAAATTCATCAAGCGGGCACGGGAGCGCACCACCGAAAACGCCGACAGAATGGAGTACCTGGTCCTTGATGCTACCAACCCCTCAGCATTGATGTCGCTCGGCAAGGCAAGGTTCGATGCCGCTGTCTGCACCATGGCCCTGATGGACATGTCCTCAATCGAACCTCTCATCTCGACCCTGCCGAAGCTGCTTAAACCGGAAGGCAGGTTCGTATTTTCGGTCACCCACCCTGTATTTAACTCCGGCACGTCACGCCTGGTGGCCGAACAACACGACACAAACGGCGAGATAGTAACCAGTTACGGCGTTACCATAACTGACTACGCCAGGCCATTTGTCCATATGGGTCTGGGTATCTACGGGCAGCCCGTGCCGCAGCACTACTTCCACCGGCCCATCAGCCTGCTGTTCAATACCTGCTTCAGGCACGACTTCGTCCTTGACGGCATGGAAGAGCCGCTCTTTCCCGACGATTTCCAGGGTGAATCACGCATGCCGTTGTCCTTTTACAACATGCCTACACTCCCGCCGGTGCTGGTGGCGAGGATGATACTGAAATAGACGCGGAAGATAAGGAATGAGAGCGATAATCTACGGCGCAGGAGCAATCGGAGGAGTGGTGGGTGGCCACCTAGCACTTGCCGGTACGGAGGTAGTATTGATTGGCCGACCCGGCCATGTCAACGCCATTAACCAGCACGGACTTCACTTTATCACGCCGACGGGTACCCACGATTTGCGAATACCCGCCGTGACTGCCCCGGACGAGATTGAATTCACGCCCGATGATGTCGTCATTCTGTGTGTTAAGGGGCAGAATACTGACGGGGCACTCCATGACCTGCACGCTGTGGTAGCGGATGTTCCTGTTTTCTGCTTCCAGAATGGCGTGCGCAACGAGGAGATTGCCACCACCTATTTCCCCAGGGTCTACGGTACCATGGTGCGTGTCGGGGGCGTCTATATCAACGATGGTGAGGTGACCGCCCGGCGTGACCCACCCGGCTGGCTTATCATGGGATGCTATCCCACCGGTACAGATAACCTTGTTGAAACAGTGGCTGAAAAATTGCGTACCGCCAGCTTCCTTGTCCTGGTCACACCGGACGTGATGCCCTATAAGTGGGGTAAGCTGATGGGTAACCTGGCCAACGCAATCGTAGCTATTACCAGTACAAGAGACGGCGACTTCGACCGCATCTTCCGGGCGACCCAGCAGGAGGCACAGGAGCTTCTGGCAAGGGCAGGTATCCGCTGGGTATCCAACCAGCAACTGGCTGAGGAATGGCCCGATAGTGCCATTCGGCCCCGCTCTGTCCTGCAGGTCGATGCCCAGAGCTCAACCTGGCAGAGCCTGGCACGCCGACAGGGGACTGTCGAGACCGATTTCCTCAACGGGGAGATTGTCCGGCTGGCGGAAAGACTGGGTACCCAGGCACCAATCAACGAGGCTTTGCTACGCATCATGCAGGAGATGGCTGCTAAAAAAGAGCTTCCCGGTAAGTACACCCCGACCGAGCTCTGTCGCCTGGTCGGTATCTAGTAGTTTACGCCGTCAATCCTTGGCAGATGTCTTTGCTAAACCAGCAACTTGGTGTATTAAGCCACCAAGCGAAAATCGGGATGTTTGTCCAGCCATGCGTATAGCTATTTAGTACCGTTTGCCTTCTATGTTAAATGAAGCACTATTGTGAAAACATAGGGATGTCTACTATTTTATATCTGCGTTTAGGCAAAACAATGTTTAGTAGAAGGTATGGTGTATAATAAGTTAGACAATAATAATAGGAATAATAAGAGGGTAGCAATATGATAAATGAAAATTACGATGAGAGACAGGCGAGGTTCGATGAAAAAGAGCGAGCGAGAGAACAAGAGGAACGCAAAGGGGAAGTTAAGATCGGAGAAATAACTGGAAAGACGACGCGAGATATTAAAAGAGGAGTCGGTGGTACAAAGATTAGAATTGACCATGTCGAGGACATGTATTTTCAGCCTGCGGTGGATTTGAAGATGGGTGATTCTCTGAAAATTACGATCGCCGCAGATTGGACTAAGAGAGGCAAAACGCAGCATGTGGAATTCCGTAGAAGACCGGATAATATCGGAGAAGCAGCGGGGAAAGTAACCAAGGATATCAAGAGAACCAATGATGTAAGAATCAGGATTGATGGTGCTGAAACGCTGAGATTTAAGTCATCGACAGACTTAAAGAAGGGCGATTCCGTAAGAATTACCATCGAAAAAGCATAACCTGTCAAACTTTATCATCTTTTAACAGTTCCAGATAAAGAATGTTAATAATTAATTCAAAGTGATATCTTTAGGCATATTCCACCACCATTACAGATAACCTGTAGTATAGTTTGTTTTCTAGCAAACATCGGGATGTTTGATCGTCTTGTACTATAATAATTCGGACAACAAAGAGTCGGTCAGCATTGTTCCTGTATAAATAAATACTGAGATGTTTGTCCAGCCATGCGTACTCGTGGACGATACCGTTTGCCTTTTCGGTAAGATGATATACTGATATAGGAAGGTTCCTAGATAAGCACTAGTACCTTAACGATCAAATCAGAGACTATGGTTTCACTGCCCGCGTAGCAATACATGTTGGCATGTATGCGGCTAGTGGTTCGTTCTCCTCAGCCCTCTGTCTGTCCTCATAGAATCCTGTAATGACAAATCCGGCATCTAGTTGTCCTCCGATTAGATCATCCAATGTGTGGCTGAATTCAAGCGGGGAACCGTCTTCAATCCGCGCAGTTCTCTCTTTTTCTTCCAGGTCTGTTTCATCAGAGTAGGGAAGACTGTATTTCACCTTAAGAACACCAGTGCTGTCTGCGAGTTCATAATCAAATAAGTATATTACTGGATTCATGAAACCTGATAGTAGTATGCCGCCTTTTTGAAGCACTCGAAAAGCCTCTGTCCAAACAGATCTCACGTCCGGTACAAAATTATTCGATACAGGGTGTACTATCAGATCAAAGCTCTTATCGTTAAACATACTGAGGTCAGCCATATCCCCCTCAATCGTTCTGATGTTTAAAGACTCTCTCTCGGCTACAAGATGGTCTTGCTGCAATTGCATCGGAGAGTTATCTAGGACAGTTACTTTGGCGCCCGCGGCTGCCAGTATCGGTCCTTGTTGACCACCACCCGAAGCCAGACAGAGGATGTCCGAACCCTCTATGCGGGGGAACCATTCGCCTGGTACCGGCTTCGCTGGTGTTAACAAAATATGCCAGTTTCCTTTTCGTGCGTTTGCGATAACTTCCGGACTTACCGGGAGTGTCCATTTGTTACCGCGCTTCACTTCTTGGTCCCAGGCAGCTTGATTATATTTTCTTATATTCATTCTTATCTCCCAAGTATAAAGAATATATTTCCCCTGAGTATCAGTCAAGGTTACTGTTTCTAACCTCACTTCATTCGATGTGAACACCAGAGTTATGGGAAGCCGTTTTGAGCGAAATAGTGTTTAGTATGAATAGGACAAACATCGGGATGACGACATGGACGCAAAAATGAAAAAGTTGCACCCTACTCATGCCTAGTTTGAAGTATGCATTCCGTACCATTGCGCAACCATTATGCAGGATATATCTTCTGCATCAGCAGCACGTCCAGCCTACGACCGAACTTCTCCCCTACTTCCCTCATGACACCCACGTGCTCAAAACCTAACGACTCATGAAGACGGATGCTTACTGTATTACCGGTGGTTATCCTTGACAGCATCGTATGGAGGCCCACCCTCTCCCCCTCCCTCATTATGTCTTCCAGGAGTCTCCTGCCGGCACCCTTACCCTGGAACTCCTCCTTTATGTAAAGAGAAATCTCGGCGGTACCGGCATAGGCAGAACGCGACGACCACTCGCTAAGGGACGCCCAGCCAACAACTGTACCGTCCACTTCAGCTACAAGGACGGGGTGCATCCGGTCGTGACCGGTAAACCAGACTCTCTGTTCATCCTCGGTCTTAGGTTCCAGGTCAAAGGTGGCGTCGGTTGTCAGGACAGCCTCATTATAAATATCCGTAATTGCCTTGAGGTCTCCATTCGTGGCAGCTCTCGTGCTAAATTTCATCTCACACCGTCTCAGATATTCGGAATATGTTGCTCAAATTGTAACACAATTGTAACAATACACTCGACTTTCACGAGGCACTTGCTCCGCCCTACGCCTGCATATTCAGCGTAAATAGGGGTAAAAGCTTTACGTACGCATGGTATTTGGGCTATAATAAACTTAGACAGAGCAACGGAAGATACAGTATGTTCTGTATGGTAGTAGTGCTCTGTTTTATTGTGTGCAAGGCTCACTTCTGAGTGCATCTGATAAATATGGCGGAAGCACAGTCCATTCTCAGGGCGTTGCACGGCTGGTGCGTGTTAGTATAAAATAGGTGCGGATATTGGCCAGGAGGTTCTGCTGTGGCTGAAAGAACTGGAAAGAGCGGAGGCCAAACCAAGCCTGGTGTTCTCGTAGTTGGCGCTGGTATTGCTGGCATGCAGGCTGCCCTGGAGGTAGCCGATGCCGAACACCAGGTCTATCTGGTAGAGAAGTCGCCAACGGTAGGCGGGCGCATGCTGCAACTTGACAAGACCTTCCCGACACTCGACTGCGCCTCCTGCATCGGCACACCCAAGATGAGCCAGGTAGGCTCTCACAAGTACATTAACCTGATGACCTACAGTGAGGTGGAGGAGATTTCCGGACAGGCCGGAGATTTCAAGGTCAAAATCCGGAAAAAGGCCCGTTTCGTAGACGAGCATAAATGCACTGGTTGCGGTGTCTGCCAGGAAAAATGTCCCTGGAGGACAGACAGCGAGTGGAATGTCGGGCTAAGCAAGAGGAAGGCGATATACACACCGTTTCCCCAGGCCGTACCCAATATTCCCGTAATCGATAAGAATGTCTGCGCCTATATTCAGACGGGTAAATGCCGGGCCTGCGAGAAGTTCTGCCCTGCGGGGGCCATCGACTTCAACCAGACCGATAAGATTATCGAAGTAGAGGTGGGGGCTATTATCGTTACCACCGGTTTCGATGTCCTCGACCCCACCCCCATAACCCAGTACGGCTACGGAAAGTTCGAAAACGTATTCACCAGCCTCGAAATGGAGCGGATAATAAGCTCCACCGGCCCCACCGAGGGCCATGTACTGCTGAAGGATGGCTCAACCCCCAAGAGCGTTGCTATCATCAACTGCGTTGGCAGTCGTGACGAGAACTACCACGAATACTGCTCGCGGGTATGCTGCATGTACGGTCTCAAGCATGCCCACCTGATAAACGAAAAGACGGGTGCTACCGTCTATCAGATGTACATCGACATGCGTTGTTTCGGCAAGGGCTACGAGGAATTCTACAAGCGCATCTCAGAAGAGGGTGTCAACTTCATCCGCGGCAAGGTTGCTCAGGTCACCGATATCGCCCAGGATGACGAGGAGAAGGGCAAACTGGTCGTGGTCTGCGAAGATACCCTGCTCGGACAGATAATACGTGTGCCGGTGGACATGGTGATCCTCAGCGTCGCTATCGAACCACGTGCCGACGCCAGCGCAGTCGCCAAGCTCTTCGGGCTGAAACAGGACAAGGACGGCTTTTTCGAGGAGCGGCACTATAAGCTCGACATCATGGGGACCCTTAATGACGGAATCTTCATGGCCGGATGCTGCCAGGGTCCGAAGGACATTCCGGATACAGTATCACAGGCAATAGGGGCCGCCGCTAAAGCCCTTGCTCTGGTTGCCAGAGGTGAAGTCGGCACCAAAGCTGAAGCCGAAGCTGTTGCAGTTGGAGGAAACTGAGGAAAGCGGGTACCGAACAGTAGTATGGAGAAAAGAGTTGGCGTATATATATGTCATTGTGGTACAAACATTGCCGGTTATCTCGATGTTGAGAAAGTAACCGAGTACGCCCAGAGCCTTGATTCAGTAGTCATCGCGCGTAATTACACCTTTATGTGTTCCGACCCGGGGCAGGACATGATAAAAGAGGATATCCGCGAGCTTAACCTTAACCGGGTCCTGGTATGTTCCTGCTCCCCCACTTTGCATCTCCGCACCTTCCGTGAGGCCTGCCAGGCTGCTGGGCTGAACCCGCATCTGTGCGAAATGGCCACTATCCGTGAGTACTGCTCGTGGGTGCACAGCCATGACCGACAAGCCGCCACTGAGAAAGCGATGGCGATGGTAGCCGCCGGGGTGAGACGCGTTCTTTACCGTGACCCGCTGGTGACCAAGTATGCCCCGGTCAATCCAAACACCCTCATTGTCGGTGCTGGCGTTGCCGGAATACAGACCGCCCTTGAAATCGCTAATTCCGAACATAAGGTCTACCTGGTGGAGAGAGAACCCAGCATCGGCGGACGCATGGCCCAGTTGGGCAAGACTTTCCCCTATTTGGAATCGGCCATTGATATTCTTACCCCCAGGATGGAGCAGGTGGCTGCTAATGAATATATCGAATTGCTGACCAATAGTGAGGTGACCGACCTATCTGGCTATATCGGGAACTTCAAGGCCACAATTACTAAAAAAGCACGTAGTATTGACACATCTAAATGCGATGGCTGTGGTGCCTGCTGGGAGAAATGTCCTGTAGAGGTGGACAGCGAATTCGACCGCGGACTGAGCAAGCGCAAAGCAATCTACCGACCTTTCCCCGAAGCAGTACCAAACGTACCGGTGGTTGACCGCGAGCACTGCACCCACTTCCTGAATGGCGATTGTAATATCTGTCAGGAAGCGTGTCCCGCCAAGGCGATTGATTTTGAGCAGGAAGACGAAGAACTGGAGGTTGAGGCTGGCGCCGTCATCGTCTCCACCGGCTACGATATCTTCGACCCGACTCCAATGACCCAGTATGGTTATGGCAAATTCGATAACGTCATTACCAGTTTTGAGTTCGAGAGGATGGTCAGCGCCAATGGGCCTACCGGCGGCAATATCATCCTCAAAGACGGCTCTACCCCCAAGAGTGTGGCCATTATCCACTGTGTCGGTAGCCGTGACGAAAACTATCAGGAGTACTGCTCGCGGGTATGTTGTATGTACAGTCTCAAGTACGCCCGTCTCCTCAAGGAAAAGCTGGATGCCGATGTCTACCAGATGTACATTGACATGCGCTGTTTCGGCAAGGGCCATGAGGAGTTTTACAAAGAGACGTCAGATACCGGCGTCAACTTTATCCGGGGCAAGGTTGCCCAGGTTACCGATATTGCCCAGACCGATGAGGAAAAGGGCAAGCTGATAGTGGTAGGTGAAGACACCCTGCTGGGGACGCTGATACGAGTACCGGTAGATATGGTCATTCTCAGTGTAGCTATGAAACCACGCGCCGACACAGATAAACTGTCGCGGGTATTCCTGCTTGGCTGCAGCCGCGATGGCTTTTTCCTCGAAAGACATCCCAAGCTTGACCCCGTGGGCACAATGCTGGACGGTATCTTTGCCGTCGGCTGTTGCCAGGGACCCAAGGACATCTCGGACACAGTAGCGCAGGCTACCGGAGCGGCTGCCCGGGCTATAGAATTGATATCTAAAGGCCGGGTAGAGATGGAGGCGGCTACCGCCTCGGTTGACGAGGAAGTATGCAGTGGCTGCGGTTACTGCGAAGCCATCTGTGCCTACAGCGCTATCGAGGTCGACCCGAAGAAACACCTGGCCGTGGTCAACGAGGCACTCTGCAAGGGATGCGGCGCCTGCACTGTGAACTGCCCCTCCAAGGCACTGCAGCTCAAGAACTTCGGGCCGAAACAGCTAATGGATATGATTGACGAAGCAACAAAGGAGTATGCCGGTCTGGCCAGCTAGGCCAGTTTGCTGATTAGGAGCACGTAATGGCGGATAAAGTTGGTGCAGTTCTAGTCGTCGGTGCCGGGGTGGGTGGCCTCAGGGCAGCCCTGGACCTGGCAGAATCAGGCTTCCGAGCCTATTTAGTCGATAGCAGCCCGGGAATCGGCGGCACCGCTCCTCAACTGGACAAGTGGTTCCCCGACAACGGTTGTGAGTTATGTAAACTACTGCCCGTCTTCTCCCGGGACGGCTGTTCCCAGTTCTGCCTGCGCCGTGACATGGCCCACCCGAACATTGAGTTACTGCCCAATTCACGGGTGGAAAAGGTGACCGGGGAGGCCGGGAACTTCCAGGTAACCGTCAACTCAGTATCCCGCTGGGTCAAGACCGAACGCTGCACCGGCTGCGGACTCTGCGCCGAGGTATGTCCTGTTGAGGTGCCCGACGAGTATAACGACGGACTGCAAATGCGCAAGGCGATATATGTCCGCAGTCCCCAGGCAATACCGAACTTCTACTGTATCGACCGCGAGAGCTGCACCAGGTGTGGCAAGTGCGTCGAAGTGTGCCCCACCAATGCTATCGACCTTGATTTGCCGGATGAGTCCCGCGAAGTAAGTGTCGGGGCAATCATCGTTTCCTCCGGCTTCCAGGAGTTCGATGCTGCCGCGATGGGCCAGTACGGCTTTGGCCGCTATGCTAACGTCCTTAACAATCTGCAGGTAGAACGGCTGCTTGCCTCCGGCGGCAGGACGGCGGGCGAACTGCTCCGCCCCTCCGACGGAAAGATGCCGAAGAAGGTTGCCTTTTTGCAGTGTGTCGGTTCCAGGGATGCCGAGCGGAACTACTGCTCCACTGCTTGCTGCATGTATGCATTGAAAGAGGCGATACTGATAAAGGAGAAATACCCGGATACCGAAGTCACCATCTTCTACATGGATATACGTGCCTTCGGCAAGGGCTACCACCGCTACTACCAGCAAGCCCAGGAGCTGGGAGTTAAATTTGTCCATTCCCGCGTGTCTGTTATCAGGGAGAATCCCAAGACGAAAGACCTTTTACTGCTGGCCCGCGCCGAGGATGGGACTGATATCCGCAGTGAATATGACCTGGTGGTCCTGGCGGCTGCCCAGTGTCCCTCGGCCCGCACCGCCGAGCTGAGTCAGGTACTGGGGGTAGACGCCAACCAGTGGGGCTTTATTCAGAGCCAGGGCTGGTGGCAGACTCGAACGAGCAAGGAAGGCATCTATGTCTGTGGCTCGGCGGCTGCTCCGGCAGATATTGCCGATTCGGTAATGCAGGCCGGCGCTGCTGCCTGCGAGGCGGCGACTCTCCTCGCTTCAGCACGAGGCCAGCTCGTTGAATCGGAGGCCGAGTCTGTAAAGCCGCCCTCCAGCGATGAGGAAGCCAAGATAGCTGTCATCATCTGCCAGTGCGGTGAGGAAATCACTGCGGCGGTCGATACCGCCCAGGTGGCCGAATTTGCCCGCACCCTGCCTGGCGTCACCAGCGTTGAAGAAGTCGCCTTCCTCTGCCTGCCGGAAACGCTGGAAGAGGTCAAGAAGAGTGTAAAAAAATCGGGGGCTAACCGTGTTATCTTTGCTGCCTGTGCCCCTTACCACTACCACAGACTGCTCAGTGAAACGATGCGCGAGGCCGGTATCCACCCGTCTCTGTGGCAGCTGGTCAATTTCCGTGAGCAGCTTGCCTGGGTGCACAAAGATAACCAGGCACTGGCCACCGAGAAAGCCAAAAAGATACTGGCAATGACGGTAGACAAGATGCGAAACCAGGTACCTCTTACCGTCACCCCGATGTCGGTCGAGCAACAGGCACTGGTTATCGGGGCCGGCGTCTCCGGAATGGTCGCCGCCCTGTCCCTCACCGAACAGGGATTCGAGACCCACCTGGTGGAGAAAGCAGCCGAACCCGGTGGACACGGCGGCAGTGTGCACTATAGTCTGGGTAACGAGGACCCACAGGCCTTCCTTAATGACCTCCGTGAAAAGGTAACGTCCAACTCCAGCATACACTTTTATCCAGAGACGGAGGTGGTTGAGGTAACCGGTCACTCCGGCAATTTCAGCAGTGTACTCAAGGTGGCTGATAACACGACCACTGAAATAAAGCACGGCGCCATAGTCGTTGCCACCGGTGGCGAGGACTACGTGTCCACCGAGTACCAGTACGGCCAGAGTGATAAAATCATCACGCAGAAAGAGCTACAGCAGCTTCTTACCGAAGATAAGCTCGGGAAACCGGCCACGGTGGTGATGATTCAGTGTGTCGGTTCCAGGGACGAGGAACACCCTTACTGCAACCGCACCTGCTGCTCGGATGCCATTGTTAATGCCCTGAAGATTAAAGAGCAGAACCCGGAGACGGAAGTCTACGTCCTTAATCGGGATATCATGACCTACGCCTTCCGGGAACTATTTTACTTGAAGGCCAGAGAGGCCGGTGTCCTTTTCATCCGCTTCAACCAGGAAAACCCACCCGAGGTAAACGCCACGGACAAGGCAATCACTGTCCGGGTCGACGACCCGGTCCTTCCCGGAAAGCTGGAAATCGATGCCGACCTGTTGGTACTGAGCACCGGTATTGTCCCCAGGGACAATCAGGCGCTGGCGGAGATGCTCTCTCTGGACCTGAATGAGGACGGTTTCTTCCGGGAGGTGGATACCAAGTTCCGCCCAGTCGATACCGTAATCGATGGCATCTTCATCTGCGGACGGGCCAATGCCCCGAGGAACCTCGATGAGGAAGTGGTCCAGGCCCAGGCAGCTGCACAGCGGGCAGTAAATATTCTCTCACGAAAGGAACTGCAATCAGGCCGGATTGTCTCTGAGGTCGATGCCCGGCGCTGCAGCGGGTGTGGACTCTGCATCACCACCTGTCCGTTCAATGCCAGGTGGATGGACGAAGAGAGAAATATAGCGGTGGTTGAAGAGGCGCTATGCCAGGCCTGCGGTGTCTGTGTCGCCACCTGCCCCAACAGCGCCGCCAAACTGAGAGGCTACCGGGATAAGCAGATACTCTCCATGATTGAGGCTGTCCTGTAGGACACAAGGAGTTAGATAGATGGCTGAAGGCAATAATGGATTTGAGCCCAAGATAATAGGTTTCCTGTGCAACTGGTGCACCGCATCGGCGGCCGACCTGGCAGGGACGACCAGGGCACAGTACCCGCCCAACCTGCATCCGGTACGCGTCATGTGCAGCGGCACTGTTGACCCCGTCTATATAATTAAGTCGCTGCTTTCTGGTGCCGATGCCGTGATGGTGGGTGGGTGTCACCCCGGTGACTGCCACTATGTATCCGGCAATTACAAGGCAAGAAGAAGAATGGCCATGCTACAGAACATCTTTGAGTCTCTGGGGCTGGACGCAGACCGCATCCACACAAGATGGATAAGTGCCAGCGAGGGGCCGGAATTCGCCGCAGCGGTCAGAGAAATCACCGAGGAGACAAGGAAGCAGGGCCCGAATCCCTTGTCGGCTGACTGGGCTTTGTAGGAGGCAATAATGGCAAAGAGTGCTACCCTGACCGTTAAGGACGGACAAATACGCGGAAGCATCAATGCTCTGCTAAAAGACCTGCTCGATAAGCAGGTCGTAGAAGCAATTCTGGTGCCTCTGGTGCACCCGGCAGGAAACAATGTGGTGCAGAGTCTGGTCACCAACCCTGAGTACCTTGAGCAGGCCGATGTCTTCGCCCCGGTGATGCCGGTCAACGCCGGCCGCATTATCCAGGCAATGACACGGCTGACACCGGCCAATAAGAAGACAGCCGTGGTGATGAGGCCCTGCGAGTTGAGGGCGCTTGTTGAACTGGTAAAGCTGCGACAGGCCCGGCTCGATAACCTCTACCTTATCGGAATCGACTGCCCCGGGGCCTATTCAGTGAGTGACTACCCGAAATTTGCTGCCGAGAAGACCTCAGACGACTTTGTGAAAGCCGCCTGGAATGGGAAAGAGGACCCGATGCTCCGGGCAGGCTGCCAGGTATGTGAGTACCCCGTGCCTTTAATGACCGACCTTACTATCGGGCTGGTCGGGCAGGACCTCAGTAAAGAGCTTATTCTCATAGCCAGCACGGAGAAGGGAGAGGAACTGCTGGAAGGACTCGGCCTCGCTGCCGAGGACAAGAGTGATGCCGCTACCAAGCGGGAGACAGCGGTCACCAAACTCCTCGACAAGATGAAGGGAATACGGGAGAAATTCTTCGAGCAGACCAAAGAAGAGATTGGCGGTGTCGATAAACTGGCCGCCGTCCTTGGCCCGTGCATCAAGTGCCAGAACTGCCGCGTGGCCTGCCCCGTCTGCTATTGCCGGGAGTGCTTCTTTGTTTCACCCACCTTTGAACTGGAGGCGGAAAAATATCTCGGAGCGGCGGAAAAGAAGGGCGCCATGCGTATGCCCACCGACACCCTCCTCTTCCACCTCACCAGAATGACACACATGGCCGCCTCATGCGTCGGCTGTGGTGCCTGTGAAGAGGCCTGCCCCAACGATATCCCGTTGCTCAAGATATTTCAATTGACCGGTACCAATGTGCAGAAGCTCTTTGATTATATTCCGGGGCGCAGTCTGGAGGACGAGCTACCTCCGACCGCCTTCAAGGAAGAAGAGCTTGAGTGGATAGGAGAAAAATGACGGTTCGTCTCATTAGTGAACGAGGAACAGAAAGCGCCGACCCGGCCTTCACCCGGGAAGTACTAGGCGATGGCGCTGCCCACCTGGAACGCTGCTACCAGTGCCAGGCATGCAGCTCCGGTTGCCCGTTTGCCTATATCTTTGACTATGCTCCGCACCAGTTATTGAGGATGGTACAGCTCGGGCTTAAGGACCGGGTGCTGGAAAGCAAGACCTACTGGCTGTGCGCCAGCTGTGAGACCTGCGCCACCCGTTGCCCAAACGACATCGAAATCGTGCAGATAATGGACAGGCTGAGGCACATTGCCTTCCGGGAAGGGTATACCAACCAGACTCCCTTGCCCCTATTCCACCGCACTTTCCTGGGTGGCGTCAAGAGCTACGGCAAGGTGTTCGAACTTATGCTCATCCTCCGCTATATGCTCACCAGCCGTGATATCTTCAAGCTCAGCGAGCTACCTAATAATATGAAGATGGGTTTCAACATGTTTTCAAGGGGCAAGCTGGCCATTATGCCGGACAAGATAAAGGGAAGGGCAAACATCAAGCGCATCTTCCAGCAGACGGAGAGTAAGAATGGCTGAGAGCAAGACACTGAAGTACGGCTACTATCCGGGTTGTTCACTTGAGGCCACGGCCAAGGAATATAACGAGTCGGTACGGGCATCGGCCAAACTGCTGGATGTGGAGCTTATAGAACTGGACGACTGGAACTGCTGCGGTGCTTCTTCGGGACACTGCACCGACCCCGAACTTTCCCTGGCCCTGCCTGCCAGAAATCTGGCCATCGCCGAGAAGCTGGGGTACGACCTGGCCCTGTCCTGTGCCGCCTGCTTCCTCCGCTTCAAACAGACCAACCATGACCTCCGTGCCAATGACGAATTACGCCAGAGGATAGAGCAGATTATCGATGCGCCCTATCAGGCAAAGATAGAGGCAAAACACGTTCTGGACATATTCGCTCGTGAGGTTGGGCTTGAAAAAATCCAGGAGCGGGTAAAGAAACCGCTCAAAGGACTGAAGCTGGCCGCTTATTATGGATGTTATCTGGTACGCCCCCCCAAGGTCACTCAGCTCGATGACCCCGAAAACCCGATGATAATGGACAACCTGCTCACTGCTATCGGCGCGGAGCCTGTGGACTGGAGCCATAAAGTGGAGTGCTGCGGCGGGGGCCTGTTGCTCGCCCGGACCGACGTTGTTGTCAAGCTCTGTAACGACATCTGTCAGGCAGCCCTTGATGCCGGAGCAGTAGCTCTGGTAACCGCCTGTCCGCTCTGCCAGGCAAACCTTGAACTTCGACAGACTATAGGCGTGCCCGCCTTCTACTTCAGTGAGCTGCTAGCACTGGCCCTTGGAGCCAGTGAAAAAGAGTTCAAGTCCTGGATGAAACGCCATATCCAGAACCCGGTACCGGCCTTGAAGGCACAGAATTTAATCTAGCATTAGATATAAGGGGGAAGACCCAAGATGGAAGCAGTAGCACCCTTTCAGGACGCAATAGACATCATCAAGGAAGAGGGCGGTGAAATCGCCAAGATGTGCTACCAGTGCGGTCTCTGCACCGGCACCTGCCCCTGGAACCTGGTCAGGGGTTTCCTGGTACGCAAGGCGATGCATCAGGCGCAGTTGGGTCTACCCGACTTTGAAGATGAGGACATGTGGCTATGCGTCACCTGCAACGCCTGTGTAGTCCGCTGTCCACGTGGCGTCAAGATTATTGACGTCTGGCGGTCTTTCCGCCGGGCAATTACCGAGATGGGTATTGGCGGTGTCCCTGACTCACTCCGTATCACGGAAAAGAATGTCTCCAGCGTGGGTAACCCGCAGGGCGAGGACCGGGAAAAGCGCAGTGAGTGGGCTAAGGGACTCGACCTTAAGACTCATACCAAGGGCACCGACGTACTTTACATGGCCTGCTGCTATAACTCCTATGACCCTCAGCTTACTCCGGTCGCCAAAGCCACCGTTGAGGTTCTGAAGAAGGCCAAGGTGGACTTCGGCATACTCGGCAACGAGATGTCCTGCTGCGGTGAGAGTATACGCAAGGCAGGCGCTGAGAGCGTTTTCCAGAGCCTGGCCCAGAGCAACATCGCCCTGTTCAACGAGGCTGGTGTCACCAAGATAATCACCGCCTCCCCCCACTGCTTCCACACCTTTAAGAATGAGTACCCCGAGCTGGGAGGCAAGTATGAGGTGATGCACCTGACCCAGTTCCTCGCCCAGCTAATCAAGGACGGCAAACTGGAGTTTAAAAAGGAAATCAAGAAGACAATCACCTACCACGATTCCTGCTACCTGGGACGCCATAATGACGTCTACGATGAGCCGAGAGAGGTCCTCCAGGCCATCCCCGGTGTGAAGCTGGTGGAGATGGCCAATCACCATGAGAACAGCCTCTGCTGCGGCGGCGGCGGCGGGCGCATCTGGGAGGAGACCAAGAAGGGCGAACGCTTCTCCGATATCCGTCTGGAGCAGGCGCTGGACGCCGGGGCCGATATCCTGGCGGCGGTCTGCCCCTACTGTCTGGCCAACTTCAAGGACAGCGCCACCACCATGAACAAGGAAGAAGAAATCGAGGTCAAGGACATCGTCGAGCTTGTCCTCGAAGCACTGTAAATCCTCCAGCAAAGGTCAGCCTCAATACACCCACCGTTGAAAGGGGAGCGAGCATGGCCAAGAAACTCTATCGCAGCCGTAAGGACCGGAAGATATGGGGAATCTGCGGTGGCCTGGCCGAGTACTTCGACGTTGACCCCGTCATTGTCAGGGTAATTTTCGTAGCATCTATATTTTGCGGGACCCTGGGGATATGGGTCTATCTCGTTATGAGGTTCATGGTCCCCGAAGAAAGCTAGGGACACCGCCGGGCTGGGACTGGACGCACTGCAAATCCCCTCAAATTTAATCCGTTTTGCTAATAAAGGAGGCCGGTTGGCCTCCTTTTTATTCTATTCTGTCACGTTTAGCGATATTATGTCGTGCACATAGAAGCTGTATGTTCTCTGGCACCAAAGAGGAACCGCCTTTTGAAAACGGAATTATATGGTCAAAATGAAGGTTGTCTTTACTCCCACAAATGACACACCTGCCTTTATCGCGTTTCCACACTACTAACTTAACCTGTGGTGGTATTATTCTGTTATGCTCAATCGTAACCTCTTGTTTCTCAGCCTCAACAAGAGACCGCATATCCTCGATGAGTTCTAACTTGAATTTAAAGACTTTTCTTGCATTACTTATTTCTTGCCATGCGTCAACAAGTTTAAATACGCCGTTATATACCCATATACCACGATGAAGTTTCTCATACACTTTTACGAGTTCCGAATCTTGCCTACCACTCTTATACTTTTTTGCCGAATCGTAAAACAGACCATTCTGACTTAAGGTACCACTAGGATTATATTTGGGTTGATCGACAAGCTTTGGAATGGGAAACCTCTGTGTCTTAGGAGCATCATGTCCCTCGTATATTAAAATACGGCCATCTTCTTCAACTCTGTCTGAATAAGGAGCGTTAGACCTCAAGCTCATCAATATTACGCTGATATCTCCACGTAAGTGATAATTCATGCCACGTTGTAGATTGACACCTTCTTCATTACACATTTCCAAATATGAAATGACATCTCCTAGCCTAATCATCAGTGTCTCCCGATGTTAACGACTCCATCCTGCTTAGTCCAGCTTCTGGAGCAGGCGCCGGTAGAAAGGCAGGCCTGCCACGAACGGGATAATGTCATACAGGATTCTGAAGAGCAGAGCGACCAGCACGGCCTGTTCGAAGGGCGTCCCGAAAATTGCATAGACCCCGGCCATAGAGGCCTCCTGCACGCCCAGTCCGGCAGGTATCATGGCCACGTTACCGGCGGAGATACCCACACTGAAACCGGTCAGAAGTGAGCCGAGACCGAGAGAGGTGCCCAGGGCATTGAAGCAAAACCAGAGGCCCGCGACTACCATCACCCATTCAACAACGATGAGCGCCAGCGGGAGAAACAGCACTATCGGCCGGCCCCTCATCGCATCAAGACCTTCACCCATCGCCATGTCAAAGGCGGCCAGGAAAGACGTGATATTTCGCTTGAAAAAGAAGCGCCACAACCTGTCTATTTTATTCAGTATCCACTGCCTCAGGGCGCTCTTGAACAGAAGCAGGGCAGCAATAGCCAGTCCGATAAAAAAAGCACTCGTGGACACAATCAGGATTACTTCATCGTATACGGGCAGTGTATAAGTCAGGAGCACATAGACAAGGCCTATGGGGAAAATACCGGCCAGCACAATGGCATTGAAATAGGAATGCAAGAGCGACGCAGCCATAACCTTGCCCGCCGGTGTGTCCTTCCGTTGCATCAGCAAAACACGCAGAGAATGCCCGGCAAGACCACCGAAGGCCAGTATATTGTCCAGTGTTACGGATAAAATACCAATCTTAAAAACGTCGGGCCAGTGTATTTTAATGCCCATCGTCCTGCTTATCGATACAAAGGCACCGCTCAGGCAGAAGTATGAAAGAACAATCAATAGAAACGCCATCAGTGCCAGCTTCCAGTCCGCCTTCTGACCGAGCTGCCAGGCCTTTCCCCAGTCCATTAAAACCAGCAGCACTGTCAGTAAAGCCACCGCTATAATGGCTAACAAGATAAACCTGCGAGTAAACAGCTGTCTTAGGCGCAAATCAACCTGCTTCTTGATTATTTCCTAATGGAATAAAGCAAGAGCTTATACGGGACAGCCGGTGCCCTGCCTGGTGAAAAGCTCCGCGTTGTGAAGTACATTTACAAACTTACCTGGCTAATAATAATCCCCTGAATGTACTACCGTCAATCCATTCATGCTTCCTGCAGGGAAATACTCTAGTCTGCTCCTCAACTTTAACCTGTAAACCACCACCATATTTATGTCCTTTTTCTATTGTGCTATCATTTAAGTAGGATGATGGCTATTAAAACAGTCGCAACTAACCGTAAAGCCCGCCATGATTACCACATCATGGATACCGTTGAGGCCGGGCTTGTACTCACTGGCTCGGAGATAAAGTCCATCCGAGCCGGTCGGGTCAGCCTGGGTGATGCCTACGTACGCCCCGAAAACGGGGAACTGTGGCTGCTGAACGCCCATATCGCTCGTTACGAGGCAAGCAGCTACCTCGGCCACGAGCCTACCCGGCCAAGAAAGCTCCTGCTGCATCGCAAGGAGATTACGCAACTAACAAGCACGGTAGCGGAGAAGGGCCTTACCCTGGTGCCGCTGCGACTGTATATTAAAGATAGCATCGCCAAGCTCGAGGTGGCGCTGGGCCGGGGCAAGAAGCTCTACGACAAGCGTGAAGCGATAATGCGCCGGGAGACAGAGCGGGTGCTGGAGCGCGCCGTGAAAACGAAGGTCGGTCCGAGGAGGTGACAGGCAAAGTCACGCGGACAGGAATCCATGGGGACGCGTGGTTTCGACAGGGGAAGTATGTTACAGGATTGCAGGCTGAGGTTGCCGCTACCCTCATTAAACAAGTGGCAAAACATAACTGGCAAAGAACCAGTACTAGTCGCCGCCTAATTAAATAGGCAGCACATCCACCCTGACCCCACCCTGGCGGGTCGGGAGTGGGTGACGAAAAGCCGGGGTGCCACTGCCCTAAAGTCGAGCAAGGTGGTGAAAGAGAAATCGACTGGCCTGGCTGGACCCGGTCAGCAGGGGCTAGCCGGGCGAGATTAAAGAGTTGACTAAGCCTGTAGGATATTCTGGGCAGCTTCCTTTGGACGGGGAGTTCGACTCTCCCCCGTCTCCACCAGAAACACAATCGAGCCTCTCGGTACTGAGACCGGAGGCTCGTTTACTATGCGAATCTCGTACCCTTCACACGAAGCTGCCGTCGATAGCTGTTCGGATAGTCCTTTTGGTTCACTATTTATGTACCTATAAATCTTATTATTGGAACCAAATAATGCAAAAATGGATTATCCCGAGGATTACGTAAGAAATCTAGCATAATATCAGTAATTAGGAGTTATTATGAACAAACAGAGAATTGGCGTCCTCACCGGTGGTGGAGACTGTGCCGGACTAAGCCCCGCCATCAAGTGGGTGGTAAAAACAGCCCTCGATGAAGGTCTCCAGTGGGAAAGGGGTGTCAAATACGAAGTACTAGGAATCCACGACGGATGGAAAGGGCTGGTCCGAGCCGACCCTGATAACGTGGCTTCTGACGGATATCTCGAGCCTCTGGATGAAAAAACGGTAAGAACCTGGGACAGATACGGCGGTACCTTCCTCGGGACTTCAAGGACAAACCCCTATGACCCCAACAACGACCGTTCAGAATTAGTGCTTAACAATATAAAGAGACTGGGCCTGAAAGCAGTGATAGCCATCGGCGGTGAGGATACACTGGGTGTCGCCTACAAACTATCCAGAGACGGAGCGAACGTTGTCGGCATACCGAAGACCATTGATAAAGACCTTCCAGAAACTGATTATACACTTGGGTTTGAGACTGCTCTGAACGTTATCGTTGAAGAAGTCGATAGACTTAGGACTACCGCCGGCTCTCATAAACGGACATTCGTCGTAGAGACAATGGGTAGACATGCAGGCTGGCTAGCCTTAGAAGGGGGAGAGTCCAGCGGGGCATATATTATTCTCATCCCGGAGTACGATTTCTCCACTGAAAAGGTATGTGAACTGGTTTTAGAGGCGAGAAAATCGGGGGCGAGGTATGACATTATTCTGGTAGCGGAGGGCGCTAGACCGTCGGGAGGTACGGAGTTCGTTAAAGAAAACGGCCTGGACAGCTTCGGCCACAAAGCCCTTGGCGGTATCGGGGAATTCCTCGCCAATCAGATATCAGATACCACCGGCCTTGAATGTCGGAGTGTTGTCCTCAGTCATCTGCAGCGCGGTGGCGCTCCCTGTGCATATGACAGAAGGATGGGGCGATATTTTGGGATAGCAGCAGTTGACCTGGTAGCAACGGAGAATTTTGGAAAGATGGTCAGCTACAGGAACGGCCAGATTACAACTGTCCCCCTGTCGGCTGTCATCGGAAAACCAACTCAGGTTGATATCACGACACAGTACGATGTTGAAAGATACAATGGGAGAAGAACTATTCTCAGCAAAATGAAGACTCGAGTTGAAGCAGGGATACCAGCTACAGCCTAGTTAAAGAACCGATAGAATATGATGAAATCGATATCCTGGTCAGGGGGCTGTTTTCGGGATTAGCAGTCAAATCAGGGATGGTTCGCGCCGTAAAATCACGGAAATGGCTCTAAGCCAGAGGCTTTAGTACCCCCGGCCCCTTTTCAGTTAATTGACGCGTTGGTTTACCTGTCCACCCGATGTAATAGAGGAATATAAAAAATTTCAACCGGAGCTATTGATTTAAAAAATGAATGATTGTACCTATTGATTTTGGTGGTTTATGCCATTGGTTTTGAGATGACTTACGGCTATCATTGTGTGAGTTAGTTCTGACACGGGAATGTATCGAGAGTCTGGTGGGTCTGGCTAAACCATCGGTGGAGTCAGTCACTCCTAAAGGATGGGGAACAAATGAAGAGAACACTACTAATCGCACTCATACCCCTGACTATCCTGATGATGATTGCCTCGGGAGTGGTGTACGCGGTGGACAGGACCAACGCAGTGGAGTTCGCCGATCCAGATCTGGAAGCCCTGGTCCGGGAACAGATAGGGAAATCCGGCGGGACTATCCACAAGGCCGATGTTGAGAGCATTGAATATCTGCACATTAGTCTTACGAGTCGGGCTGACCCGGAGCTAGCCATCACGGACCTGTCGGGCCTGGAGCACTTATCAGGATTGAGGCGGCTGGATATTCTGGGCTACGATATGAGTGACATTTCACCCCATTCCAGCCTGACCGGTCGTGAAGAGTTTAATATCATTAGTTGCGGTGAGGTTCTAGACATTACCCCCCTTTCAGGTCTGTCCAATCTGGAGCGTCTTTCTTTGTCAGGGTTTGAGGTAAAGGACCTTTCACCCCTATCCAGTCTCACCGATCTGACAGATCTTCAGCTACAGGTGACTGATATCAGCGACCTTTCTCCGCTGTCCGGCCTTACCAGTCTCACCAGACTTCAGCTTCAGGGAAATGATATCAGCGACCTTTCTCTGCTCTCTGCCCTGACGAATCTGAATATACTCGAACTGTCTGAGAATGATATCAGCGACCTTTCCCCCCTGTCCCGTCTCACCAGCCTGGAATCCTTATGTTTTTGTTCCTGTAAGGTCCCCGACCTTGCCCCTGTTTCAGACCTGCCTAATCTGCAGCGTCTTATATTGTCGGAGGGGTATCCGGTGATTGATCCCTCTCCAAGCGACTACGCCGACGGCCAGAGGAAACTTGAAATTATAGGGATGGATATCAGCGACCTCTCCGGGCTCTTCGTCCTGACGAATATAAATAGGATCGATGTATCTTACAGTGACATCAGTGACCTTTCTCCCCTTTCCGGTCTCACCGGTGTTGAATTCATTATGTTCCAATCCTGTGAGGTCCCTGATCTTGCTCCTCTCTCAGACCTGCCCAGTCTTGAGTCTGTTGCCTTTTTCGATAGTACGGTAACTGACCTCTCTCCTTTAGGCAACCTTACCGATCTGAGCTATCTTTGTATATCCGACCACAGCATCCACGACACTTACACCGGCATCAGCGACTTCTCCGGCCTCTCTACTCTCACGAATCTGGATACACTCAGTATATATTCTGATGACATCAGCGACCTCTCTCCCCTGTCCGGTCTCACCGGTCTAAGCGAACTTTATCTTGGGGGAAATAGTATCAGCGATCTTTCCCCCCTGTCCGGTCTCGCCGGCCTTACGGGACTTGTTCTTAGCGGGAACAGTATCAGCGATCTTTCCCCCCTGTCCGGTCTCGCCGGCCTTACGGGACTTGTTCTTAGCGGGAACAGTATCAGCGACCTTTCCCCCCTGTCCGGTCTCACCGGTCTGACTACACTCAGCGTTACGGACAGTGAAGTCAGCGATATCTCGCCACTTTCCAGCCTTACTAACCTGGTCGGTCTTTATCTTTACCGGGATCAGATCAGTGACCTCTCTCCCCTGTCAGGCCTGGACAGTCTGTGGAACCTCAATCTTGAAGACAATGATATCAGCGATCTTGGCCCTCTACTGGAGAATGACCTTCTGCAGCAGCCGGGTGAACAGGAAATACCTGACGATATCTACTATACAGGACTAAACATCGAAGGCAATCCCCTGAGCGACACCTCCATTGAGGATTACATCCCTCAGCTTGAGGAGATGGGGGTCCTGGTCGATTACTAAACTGAAGCCAAGGTGAAATCTGCAAACGGTGTCAGGTACTTTGCCGGGGAAAATCCCACCTTAGCTTGAGTAAGGGTATTAGTAAACTGCCCAACGCTTGAGATAAGCGGATTCAAGGATGATAGCAGAATAATCCTTTGCGCCCGCCACTTCAGCCAGGTAAGTTATATTTCTCAGTCCGATCACGCAAGTTGATGAAATTAATGGTCAAGCTTATGCCACTCTTCGGTCAAGATCCCCACCACTTCGGTCGTAACGGAGACGTCGATCTTACTAATATGATGGGTGAGGAGCATCCAATTAATGCAGTTGTACGTCTCAACAAACAATCAGTCGAGATTCGAAGTCGGGCCGTTGCCTGCCATTCTAGTCAGAGTAGCGGACCGAGAAGACGCCCCGGCCTTTTCAGAATGATGGAGTTAATCCAGAAATTGCAGGGACCGAGAGATAGTTTTAGGCGTGCCTATCCTCTCCCAACCCGACATCGCGAAAAGGACTTGTTCGAAGGATTGGGATAGATTTACCCTGGCTCCTCATCAATTGACGGCAGCTCTGCTTACTTATCCATCGCCCGTTTGAGCCCACGGAGATACGAGACTTCTCCCGCGTGCTGGGAAAGATGGGTGACATTCATCAGGAGCAACATTCCAACAGTGGTAGGCGGCCGTTCGACTGGGCCCGTTTGGGGCATTTCCACTTCCCTATCGAAGGTTTCTGGTGTTGCTTTCGTCATGTAATCATAAGTCTGTTTTCGCACTGCATCAGTATATGCCTGCAGGCTCTTCAAATCAAGAACTACAAACCCTGCGACCTGTTCCTCTGTATAATGGCCTCCACTATCCTCAAGTTCCTTGTTGAGTTTCTCGTACCATTTTCCTATTTCCCAAAGCTGCGGTTTACCCTGGATTAATCTGTTTACAAAGGAATCTTCAGACCGTGCCATATGAAACAGTATCAGACCGATGGAATTTGCATCCGGCCTTGGATGCCAACTCACCTCGTCATGTGTCAAACCGCCTAAAGTCCTGTCAACCGTTCTTTTAACATTTTCTAAACCAGCCTTGATCAGTTCTTTCGATTCCATTGGATCCTCCGTTTTAATATTTGTTTCATACATGATCTGGCATGCCCCCAAAAAGGATACCACTCCTTGAGTTAGAGTTATCGGCATAATAGTCTCAGGAGTTGGCGGCTTCGGCCTTATTCTTGGTAATATGCTAACTGCTGCTGGCCCGGTCAGAACCGGGCTTGCTCACACGACCAGCCCCAGCTTTTCCAGACCGATAGCCACATCCTTGTCTTGTTCTGTCGCCCGCAGGGGGTCTTCCTTACCCTTCCAACTCTTTGACTTCAGGATGGAAATCAACCTGATATGCGGGTATGCCCAGTGAAATTCCATAGCGTTTCGCTTCGTCATACTGCTTCTTGCTTTGCCGGTCTATGTAGAAAACTTTATCCGGGAAAATGATATAGTGGTGGAAATTGTCCTTGAAATCAGCATACCACGAGCTGTTGTGGCTTTCGTCAAGTGATTTACTTATTTCTTCAGCCAGGCTTTGCGCTTCGCTTTCCTGCACTTCTACGGTGTGTATCGTCCACTGTGAAAGCCATGGGGTTTTATATGCGTCCGTGACCTCACTGACTTTTGTGGAGATAATCTTGACCTTCTTAAGGACTTCCTTGTTTTCTAGAGATTCCTCAATAATAACTCCCTGAAAATCTGCCATTGGATACCTCCCTTACTTGTCTCTACAGAGCCAGGCTTGGTCACGTGACCAATTCCCGTTGTTCCAGACCGGTGGCAACATCCTTGAGGTCCAGTGCTTCAAGTATGGCTTTCGTTTGGAGACCGGTTGCCGTATCCCAACCTCGGAGACCGTAGAACTCCCTTTTCATCTCCTCGAACCTGGCCCTGTCGAGGACTGCGCCTTTCTTGGTGAATATCTCACCATTCTCCCCGGGAGCGATACCCTGAGGATTGGTCGGGTCATCCCTCATCGGCATGGTGAAGTGGAATTCCGGCAAAGTGTCACTGCCCCTCGCCTCCCTGGCCATTATGGCTCTCTGCAGGTTCACGATACGTTCCCCGATTTTGTAGAGCGCTTCTTCGCCAATTTCCTCCCCAAGGGCTGCCGATAGGACCTTACTCTCCAGACTGGGGTCACCGACATGGTCATCAGAGAACTCGACGGTTATTATCGGCCATGCCCAGTCGCACAGAATCAGGGACTCGTGGACATACCGGCGGTCCTGGACCCTGGTTGCGGTAAGGGCCTTACCCTCGTACGTAGATAAATCGACAGCGAGTTCACTCCCCCAGAACCTCTTCGCCACGGCTCGAAGCACGTCAGTGGAGACATAAGCGCCCTTCGCCTTATCTGCCCACAGGACCCAGTTGAGAAAGAGCCTGGATACCTCATGCAACTGCTGTATCGGCATTCTGGGTTCCATGGCACACAGGAGCCCGGTGGTAATATAGTATCTCGGGTCATACGCTATTCCCTGCTCACCCTTGGAGACATAGTCAGTAATCAGCTTCTCTGATTCCTTCCCAACCTTTTCCGATGCACGCACCGTGCCATCGGCCAGTACTTCTCCAAAACCCTCTCTAAGTGAGAGCTTTCTTATGAGCGTTTCCAGAAATTCAAGGCTTCCCATTCTGGAGAACGGGATACCAGTATTCTCATCTGTCAGAATGCCTGCCCGGTAGCATCTGGAGAGCCACATCATCATGGTACCCAGTGCGAAGACATCAACCCCGTAGTCATTGGCCAGCATAGCAGCATGGAACGGAACCTCGCTCCAGTCCTGTTCACCGTAGTATCTTTGTGCTCTCACCTGATAGAAGCCAACCTGTCCACAGATGAATTTCCCTTCCCTGCCGTCTTTGTCCTGATACACAAGCCGCTCACAGCCCAGACTGCAGCCACGGCATATATCCAGCCTCTTCTTCTCAGGAGTCACACCGGCACCCCAGACCGACCCCGACGGTGAAGTTTTCTTCAATCGGCGGATTTCTCTGTTAAGCTCCGTCAATCTCTCAGGGAAGGCTGTCTCTACCCTTCGGCTCCCCCTGACGGCAATCGCCTTGAGCCTCTTAGAACCCATGACCGCACCAAAGCCGCTGCTTCCTGAAGCATCGTTGTCCGCAAGGATAGTAGCCATGGCAACTCTGTGTTCACCGGCAGGGCCGGTGGTGACAATCCTGGTCTGACTGCCCAGCTGTTCCTTCAGGGTTCCCCTTGTCTCAAGAGTACTCTTGCCCCAGAGGGCCGAGGCATCCTTCAACTCAGCTTTGCCGTTGGTAACCGAGAGATAGACCGGGGTATCTGCCTCTCCCTGAATGATGATTCCGTCGTAACCGGCCCGCTTGAGCTCTGTTCCCCAGCTTCCACCGAGGTTCGCATAAGAGAATTGCTCCGGCTTTGCTGTGGGGGACTTGCCGCATACGAGCCATCTGACCCCACCGACTCCCGGGGAGACCCCGGCCAGCGGCCCGGTCATGAACATCAACCTGTTGTCCGGGTCGAAGGCTTTGACCTCCGGGGCTACTTCGTCCCAGTATACCTTGGCAGCGATACCTCGACCTCCCAGGAACCGGGCGGCGTAGTCAATCGTGGGAACAGACGTTATCCTGCGAGATGTCAGGTCCACCCTCAGTACATCGCCGGCATATCCAAATTCTCTATTCACTGGCTTACCTACCCTCACTCAGTAATTCCAGGCATAGCAAACGTACCACGTTCTCATACTTGAGTCAAAATTACCAATGCCACAAGACCACAATTTCGAGTATACGCTGATTAGCAACCTCCGGCCACTTCATCATATCATCCGGCTTCTGCTGGCCAGGGTATCTCCCCGAGGGCAATGCGGCACAGGTCGGTAATATAGATTTTCGTCAGTCCAAGCTGAGCGGTGGGCCGTCGCATCACGCGGTCGCATACCGGACACAGGGTCACCAGAGCATCTGCCCCACACTCAATAGCATCCCTGACATTCTTCTCCTGGAACTCAACAGCCATCTCCAGCCTGGTGCCGATAATAGGGGCAGTACAGCAAAGGGCAGTTTCACGCTCATATTTCCGGGGTGGCCGCTCCACCCCAATCATTTCGAGTATCTCATCGAGAAAGACATTCTTCTCCGGCGTATATCGTGATGCGCAGGGCTGCTGATAGGCTATCCTCTTTCCCAATTTTGTGATGCTGCTCTGGTGGTCTCTGAGATAGTTACGCAGGTATTCGAAGATATGCATATATTTGAAGGGCACTTCGATACCATAATCCTTGACTTTAGCGTGCACCATGGCGTAGCAGTCATCATGGAGGAAGACAATTTCCTTGTTCAGGCTTGCCAGGTTATCAATAAACCTGCGGGCATACTTCCCAATGGGACTCTCTTTGCCGTAGTGTTCCCAGCCAATGAGACAGTAGTAGTCTCCACCCTTTACCAGAGTCATTCCCCGGAACAGCTGGCCATCAAGTGCCCCTTCGGAGATGTATCGCTCCATTGTGCATATCGATATGGCAGGTTTAGATGGGTCACCCGGTATTACCTCAGTGGGAGCCTCAAAACTGGCTCTGGTCAGTTCTTCTTCTCCGATGGGGAAAACTCCCGCCTTCTCCACCGCACTGATGATGAGGCTAAGTGGGTCGGCCCCGGTGGGACAATACTCGCGGCAGGCACAACAGGTAATGCACTTGCTTACTATCCCGGCCTCTTTACCCTCTATGAGTGCCTTGATATCAGATACGGCCTCATCCCTGTCATAGCTGATATAAAGACACTTCGTCAGGCAGTCACCACAAAGGTCACATTTTGAAGCATCCCACATTTCTTTACCTCCACTTTGATACCATGAGTCCGTTTTGCGTAGAAACAAATCCAGAAAACGGGAGCAGGAATTACTAAAGAAAGCTGTAGCCGAAAAAACTATTGACGGCAATTAACAGCAAGTTTATCATCCGGCACAGGAGTTGGCAAGGAGCAGACTCAGGCAGTGACAGATTGGCAGACAACTGACTACAGAGAGTCACCAGAACAACAACGGGCCCCAGAGCTATTCTGGGACCCATTTCTCTGCCCAGACCGGAACACGATGACCTCTCACTCCGGTCACGACACAAAAAAACCAACCACATGGAAGAAAAAAATCTCTTCTATGGCCGCTCAGACAGACGGAGGAATCTAAATACTCTTATTGCTATTCTTGTTGGGTGATTATCTCAATTCGAAGGGGCTTTACTGTACTTGAAGAGAAAGTCAAGCACATCTTTACGCAGATATCTCCAGTCACCCCGCTCCCCAAGGCGGTACCCCTTTAGCTCGCCAGTACGAGTCCAGCGCCTTACTGAACCAAGGTGTACCTTGAGGAATTTGGCAACCTCACTGCTTGTCATGATGACATCATCATCCCATTCCAGCCGGTTTTCTAGTCCGCTATCCACCACACTTCCACTCTCCTTATGTCTCGGTAACTGCTGAAGCATCAACACTTCCCCAATTTACTCCCAATCATATTATACCCCGCTATTGTTAAGGCAGGGTTAAGACACATAGGCCGGGGTTACATTATGGTTACAGGCGAGTATCAGGCAGGTTTCAGTTCTGAGGAGACCGTGCACGGGCTGGAAACATCACCGATATCCCTTGCCAAGTATTTGTTACCTCCCTTCCCCGGTCAAATTCAATATCTCTTTAGCCAATCCGTAACTACACATCAAAATACCATCTCATAAATGAGAAAAGCCTGCTTTACTTCTCTTATTTATATTTTACAGCACAAACCCCTGTTTTGTCGAGACCTATCTCGCACATTTAATGACCGCACTCGCAAGTACTGACTTAAGAGCATCTCCGTCTTTAGCAGGATGTCCCTGGCATGATATAATCGCAGCATGGAAATCTCCGATTGGGTAGCCCTTCTGGCAACGATAGGCTCTATCCTGCTCTTTCTCGTGGTGCTGCTGCGTATCAGTCGAGTGAGCAAGGAGCGGCGGACCGACCAGAAGCTGATGCGACTTCATGAGATTGAAGAATGGGCGAGGGAGGTAATCTCGTGTGGCTTCAGTGATGACTTCGGCCAGGTAAAAGACATTGAGCAACTACGCTCATTCACATTTCATCATCTTGGTCAAATGCGGCATCGTTTCGTAGCAATGGGAAGGAAGGGACGGCGCATGAGGGAGATTGCCATGGTATTCGGACAGGACTTACAACAAGCAATATCACTGCTAGTCGAGCACCTGGGCACCCACATAAGCGTCCTGAGCGAGTGCATGAATGCTGTTCCCAGGGAGACGGCCGCCAGCAGTGATTTTGATGCAGTTCTGACAAAGACGACTGCCAGTGAAGCAGAGGTGGTCGGGTCTGCCTATGGTGTTATTGAAGCGGTCACAAGAAACAGGACTGCCGACATAACTGACACCGGCGTCTGATGTTGATGAAAAGACTCGGCTGCTTTCCTAAAACAACCAATGGTCTATATTCACAGCGAGGCAGCTCAGTGGTCAAGCTACCATTCTTAAGGTTCTGTTTTGTTTTGGTTGCTACCAAGTAGAGAACAGTAGTGTGTCATTGCGAGGGGGCTCAAGCCCCCTCGGCAATCTCTTTTCTACACACGGCGAGATTACTTCGTCGCTACGCCCTGCCCGCTTGCCTTCGCTGACCTGTCCGCCGTACAAGACTATGGCAGGCGGGAGCTTTAGCGCAAGCAGGCTGCCCCTCCGGGACTATGACAGGCGGGTCCTTCGTAATGACAGTTTAACCAAATACAAATAAAACCATTCCTAATCTGGTCTGCTGGAATTTGAAAGAGCTCCTGATACCTGCTCTGTAATTGCGGAGCATACCCTGCACCAGCCATATACAATGAGTTTCAGGTTCTTCTGTACCGTCTCGCATTTAGCTCAGCCATGAGGTCTCTACTTTCCTGGAGAAGTTCCTTGATATCTACGTCAGCGAGGCTGCCATGAAGGGTATCCTCCTCCTTCGTTTCTTTTTCATTCCTGAAGATATCTAACAGGTCATCCTTCTCACCTTTGTGACCTTTTTCCACAACACCTTCCGCCGTCTTGTCCTCGGCAGTATCCGGGGCTATGTCAGCCGACTTTGGTGGTGCCTCGCTTGCATCCTGACTCTGTTCGCTATCCGTCATCTCCTGTATCACCTCACTCTCGGCCTCATTTTGATCAATACCGACGACTGGCGGTAACACCTCACTCTCAGACCCACTCGGGCCAGTGTTCAACTCAGTTTCAAGAATCTCGACCGGCGATGGGCTTATGTCCGCAGCAGCCTGGTCGCTCTCGGTCTCTGGCTCAAAATTGCTCATCGGTAATATCTCCTTGTCGGTCCCCGTTTCGGTCTCGGCTTCGGTCGGCCCACCCCCCCTGCTCTGCCGTTCAAGAAATTCCCCGACAGGGTCATGCTCCTCAGGGATGAAGCCAATGTCACCGTGGGCAGGTACTGCTAAGTACTCCCACATTCGCCGTATTACCAATAATATAGACTGGTTAGCCATCGCTACTATCTCCTTCAGTATTTGTCTACATGATTGATACCGATGCAAATATCATATCGGTCATCGCCGGGACTATTAGCATAGCTGCCCCAGACAGGCCAAAGGTCAGACCAAGGTAAAGGTAAAATTTATAACGAGAGCCACCGGCGGCTGCATTAGCGGCAAAGGCGGTTGTGGCTGCCAGCACCAGCAGGCAAGGCAGCGTCAGGTTTTTAAGTATCGGCACACTCTGGAAGCTAAAGCTGAATATCTCGACTGTCTTGACCGGGGCGTCCGCCAGTGCCTCCTCATAGACACCCTCCACAACCCCTGCGAAAGCTGTCACCACCTGTGACACAAAAACCAGCAGACCGACAATAGCCCCATGCACGCCTATTGCCAGCCAGACAAAAGATGATGACACCTGCCCTCGCTTGGCACGGAGGAAGTCGAGACTCATTGCCAGTATAGACGACCGCTCTCCCACGACGTCTGCCTCACCACCCAGCCGGGTAGCGTCATGAAAAGTCCTGATACTCCTGTATATCAACTCACTGCCTGTCTCCAGGGAAAAGCGTTTCCAGCAAAGGTCCGGCTTCAGCCTGGAAGCCAATCGAGAACGAAGACGCTTAACATCTTCGGCCAGGGCGGCAGTTGACCTGAGGTCCAATCTTCCGACCGCTTGGGAAGTCGTTATCCCAATCGCCGAGGTCACATTTCCCAGTGACCTCAGGAAAGTATGGATGTCCCTGTCCTTATTGCTTATCTGACGTTCGCACAGGGTTCCGAAGATACCTATGGGAATAAGCAAGATAGAAGCCGCCAGAATAGAGAACCCCAATTCCATACCTGCCGCCAGCGTGAGAACCAGAGTGACCGATGCAGCCGGTACCAGCATACGCTCCCACCGGCTGGCCCGGATAAAAGCAGGACAATACTGAGATGGTGAGTGTACTCTTACCTCCTTGGGCGACGCCGCATAGACGCACCACGCCCCCACCACACCGGTAATAATGGTGACACAGGCCAGTGCTATCGTAAAACCTGCTGCAATGGGGTATATCAGCATGGAGACAGCCGCCACCATCACTATCAGGGCTGCCGAGACAACCAGTGCGGCATATGCCTCAGTCCACTTCCTCAGTGATTCAACACGGCGCTCGTAGTCACTGTTAAAGGCTTCGGCCTGAATTCGCGCCTCTTGGTCGAGGAAGGTCGACTCAGGTTCACCGGAGTTAAGGGAACTCGCCAGGCGAAGAAGCAGGCTCTTGACCGCTTCTTTCTTGGATGACTCCCCTACCATGCGACAGGCGACCGCATAGTCATAACGCCACTTCTGTGACAGGTTTTGGATTTCAGCAATATAGCTCGCCGCACTGCATGGCAACTTAGAACCCAACTCAAAAATCTGGCTACGCGGCAGGCCAGCCGCCGATATAGCTGACATATACGACAGCTGATAGAGCAAGTCAAAGCTCAGGGGGCCTTCGTTAAAAGAGCTTCTGCTCTTGCGCCGTGGCCAGAATTTTAAGAAGTTCATAGAAGTTGGTCACTCCTTTGTCCTTATGAAGCCTCTCCAGAATCCGCGCCCTTCTGTCCAGCACGGAATATATCTCCCATTTACGGTCAGGAGGAATACCACGCCTGATAGCAATCCTATCCTCCAGAAGGTAACTATTACGGCTCCCTACGAAATTAAACTCATCTGTAGCCGGGTCCCAGCGGAACACCTCAACATAGTTGAAAGACTCGGTGGGAGGGTCATAGTTGACTATCTCACTGATGCTGCACGCCCGACGGCCATTCTTGCCATTAGGCAGCTTAACCGCGTTCTGGACTACCACCACGTTCAGATTGTCCACATGTGTCTTAGGAACATTTATCGGGTGTCCCGTGATACGCTGGATGACCTTCTCGACGGAGGCAGCGTGGAAGGTAGACATCACAGCATGACCCGTCTGCATTGCGCCAAAAGCAATGTTCCCCTCCTCTCCACGAATCTCACCGATGATTATAACATTGGGGCGCTGCCTGAGGGCAGCTTTCAGGAGCTCAAACATGCTCACTTTAGCTTCCTTTTCATCGCCTCCAGAAGCATTAGCCACCTCACGAAGCCAGTTAGAATGAGGCACCTGAAGCTCCGGGGTATCTTCGATACTTACTATCTTATTGTTTATCGGGATGAAGGTGGTTATCGCATTGAGAAGGGTGGTCTTGCCCGAGGCGGTCTCCCCCACGACAAATACATTCATGCCATCTTCAATAATCAAAGATAGATAAGCGGCCATTTCGTAGTTAATGCTGCCAAACTCGATAAGCTCCATAATACTTAAAGGAATACCAGCGAACTTTCTGATGGTGAAATTGCTGCCCCGCCGTGAAATCTCCCGACCAAACACGATGTTGATACGAGAACCATCGGGCAGGGTAGCATCGACAATGGGGTGACGCAGTGTGACCGGCTTTTTAATGTGTTCGGAAAGGCGGAGTACAAAATCGTCCAGTTCCTCATGGGTCTCAAACACTACTGCCGAAGCCAGGCTCTTGAATATCTTATGCTCGACAAATACGGGGCCGATGCCACTGCAACTGATGTCTTCAATATTAGGGTCGCCAATCAATGGCTCTATGACTCCCATACCAATCTTGTCCCTGATGAGAAGGTACTTAAGAGCGTCAAACTGCTCTTTGGTCACCCTTACCTTCTGTCTGTTGTTACTATCGGACTTGCCGTCAGCAAGGTTGGGCCTGGAGCCGTTGCGACTAATCGTACATACTTTTTTGAGGCACTTCAGTATCCCTTCAGTTCGTTCCTCGTCCGTTTCCGCCTCCTCAAGGTCTCCGGCTATATCAAGCAGTCGGCTCTCAACATCAAGCATTACCTGACTCAGGTCTTCAGTCAGCCCGGGCTCTATTGGAGTATATACGTCCCTGTCATTGGAAGCACTGGAGTAAATATGGATGAAGATGTTATCTGAGGTCTGGTATATCAGGTTTTTACCATCGCGGTCTCCGTCAGACCGTTTAAGCTTGGTAACGAATTCAGGAACCTCTATTTCCGCAGCAACACACATTCCGATATAGTCTGCAAGATGGCTGTTGTTCTCGCAGGCTTCCTTGAAGGGTTCGGATAGCTGCTGATACAATTCGGTGCTAACTCGATTTCCCTTTTTTCCCCCATCAATTTGCTCACCGAACGGTAGAATTATCTTTGGCATAATAGTTCTTAGGCCCTCGCCTTGGAGTAGGGTATAACCTTGATGCCCCAGTTTGGCTCGACATCAAAGGAAACGATATTACCGGTCTTTTGGACGGCGCCACGAACCTTGGCTACCTCAAGGATTTTCACCAGCTTTGTGCCCATTGTCTCCATACGCAGCCTCAGGTGAGCGTCACACATCGCACCAATTCTAATGAGCGTGCTCTCCTCAAAGGCATAAGAGTGGGCGCTGCAAAGGATGCTCAAGCCTTTACTGTTCAAAGCCTTCATATCCTCAAAAAATGTAATCAGGTCAGCAATACCAACATGGGTGACATAGTAAGTGAGTGAGTCTATCACTGCCAGGTCAAACCCCCTCAACGCACAACTCGCAATCATGGGACTCAACCCGGTATTCAGATTGCCTGCTGTCTTTCTGGCATCCACCGGATATATCTGTAGTCGGGAAAGCAGGAGATAATTCGTCACATCCAGATTCAGGCTCAGCATCTGTGTGAGGAGGCTCCTCACAGTGTTCTCTGTAGTAAAGATGGCCACCTTGTACCCGTTTCTAAGAGAGCCCCATATCATCTGCTGAGACAGGACTGATTTCCCCGAATCCGGCTGCCCCTCTATCAAGCTGAGGGAGTTGGGTGGTATCCCTCCGCCTATCTTTTTGTCCAGCTCATCGTTACCGGTGGATATCAGGCCAATACCCTTCTTCTCCGGCTTTTCCATTTGCAGCCTCCTAAACCTCAAACTGTACTGAGGTCTTCACACCACCCGGTGTGGACACAGTAACCCAGCACATTGTCCCTCCATACGGTGGCGGTACCAGATTCACCCTCAGTAACATGACTTCACCCGGGTTCAATATCCCGGGCTCGAATACCTCATCCTGCCCTAAGGTGTCGTCCGTGTATATACCGGCTACACACCACTGGTTATCGCCAGGGACAGTCCCCTCTGTATACTCAGCCTCGACGATGTAGTAATCACCGTAATCGTCGTAGTAATGAACGAGCACATCCCACTTGGGGAACTGTGCTATGTGGACACTACCGCTGTTATAAACAAGGACCTCGACAAAGCCTCCTGCTGTTTGGGCATCTAAAACCGAGATGTCAGTTCTTGACGTCTCCTGAGCTGCGCTTTCAGCCTCCTTCCAGCACTGGGCCATGTAGTCCACAGATGTTAAAGAACTCTGTGCTATCGCCAGGCCTGTTGTTAACATCATGGCAATCATAACTAGTGCAGTAATGACAGTACTCATCTCGGTCACATACTGAAGTAATATTCATCCGAAATTCCATTAGGTATAATCAATTTGATAAGATATTCCCCCGACACCAGAGGGCTCTCGAAGCTCACCTCAACCATCATGGTAGTCTCCTGGCCCCACTCAGTGCTGCTGTCGATAGTGTAGCTCCAGCTTGGTAATGTCCCGCCAGCCCAGTCTTCATGCGAGACTCGTGACCAGCTTCCATCGTCTCCGCCAAGGAAGAGGTCACAGTTTTCTGCGTTATCTATAGTGGTACCCCCTATGTTTTTCACCCATATGAACACGTCGAAATTGCCGTCTGAGTTGGTATCCTGCCACACGCCGTCTTCATCCAGCTCTCCTGCCGCGTGTACGATACTTATCTGGCTCTTTATACGTTCGCCCATTTTCGTTGACACGCTACCGAGAGCGCCGCTTGAAACACTGGTAGCCGGATAGATGGCGTTTATCGCCAGTACCGCACAGACCAGAGAAGCGATGACGAGGAGAATGGTGCTCAGGGCTTTATCCATTGAAGGCTCCTACATTGTGTATGTCTCTGCTGTTTTCGCTCTCCTTTTTCTGCCGGGACTGTCTTGGACTCTCGTCCCTTCTCTGCTGACGCCCTCTTTCAGCCAGCAGAGAGAGGACAGCTGCCTCAAGCGCCCGGTTCCGATATCTCAAAAGGCTGTCCATCTCCATGAGAAGTGAGTAGCTGGTCAGCCCTATACTATTCTTGTTACTTCTCCTGGTACTTTCCCCATTTTGCTCATACGAATCGATGAGCAAAAGCAGGGTTTGCTTCATCTGTACCGGCAGGTTGCCGGTAATGTCATACATTTCTATAATTTTTCCTGTCTCATTCTTACCGACAGTGGCGACCGCCCGGTCGAGCCACTGTCCGAGCATAACGACGGTTAACAGGCCCGGTTGACTATTTTGATAGTCACCACTTCCATTACTACTGGTACTACTGGCAGGAGCAGCCTGGGGTAAACTCACAGGCTCACTCCTGGAGAAGGAGGGGACCGGCCCGGTCTGTTGCCGGACCGGTTCCCCACTGTCAACTGTGACCTTGGATGCAGAGCTTGACTCTTGAGTCACCTCTGATGCAGGATTAGGTTCCACTGGCTGCTGGTCAGATGGTTCCTTAGTCTGACCGGCAGCCTCGTATCCCCACTGAGAAGAGAGCCCCTGCCATTCGCCATTAGCCAGGTTCTCTTTTATATCGAGCAGGACCGCTTTTATCTGGTTCTTAAGCAGTTTCAGCTCTTCTTCCAGGTCTTGGACTCTCTGCTCCATATTTCTCTCCTCTCAGCTTGTACTTCCAGAGTCAAATAACAGGCCATCTCCTAGTTCAGGTCCATAACGGGATCGAATCGACCGGGCAGGGTGCGCTCCAGTACGAGCACAGCACCCTTCTCGGCCCGACACTCGATGATAAACTCGTCATAGATGTCGAGCAGGTCAGCGTCGGCATCAATGAAGGGGTCGTCCTCATCGGTCCCCAGGGCGTAGGTTGATGTAGCGTAGTCAACCAGCCAGACTGTGATTACGGCCTTTTCCTCCGACTCCAGCAGGTAGTCCCCGTTGTTCTTGCCGACGAACTCAATCGTCCAGGCGGCATCAGGGATAAGCATGTTCTCGTCAATAAATGACACGAGGCAGACGTTCTCCAGACCGCTGGGCGTCAGGTCAGTAGCAGTGGCCGTATACGGTGGGGTCAGGTCGACGGCCTGCCCGCTGAGAGCGGTGGTCAGCGTAAAGGATACTTTGACCGCAGTATCGGTAGCACCTACCGTGCCCTCGTAACCAATCATGCTACCTCTCGGCTCCAGGGTAGCCCTGGCTTCCTCCAGGCCGGAGTAGATAGCCTCTTTGCCCTTCTGGGACGAGAAAATACCCGCCGACAGGACGGTGTAGGCGAAGACAGAGGCAACTACCACGAATGCGATCAGGATAATGGCTGTTTCCAGGCCGGTAATGCCCTTCTCGCCCCGGTGCATCTTCATAAATCTCTTCAGCATTGATTCCTCCTTTTCCTTTGTTCAAGTTGTTCCGATGTCAATACCCATTAGTTCAGGACCATGACATCGTCGACGACGCCAGGAGTCGTTCTCTCGATAATGAGCACGCTACCCTTGGGCGGCTTGACCTCTAGCGAGAAGGTGGTGTAGGTGGTGATATCTCCGTCCATGGCAGTCAGGTCGATGGTGATTTCGAATTTCTCTCCAGGCTCGAGCAGGGTGTCACCGTCATCCTTACCAAGCGGGGCGAAAGTCCAGTTCAGGTCTTCTACCCGCTGGGTCTGGTCAGAGTACGAAATCACGCATACATTAGAACTACCATCGTCAGCTATCCCGTCCGCGGGAGTGGTGTCGGTCGGCATGGTAAAGTCAATCGCCTCACCCTCCAGAGCAGTGGCGACGACGAACACCAGTTCGTCGACTTCATCATTACTGTCAGTGTCCATGGCAACGACGCTACCCTTAAGCGTCACGGAAGCCCTGGCCTCACTCAGACCGGAGTAGATGGCTTCCTTGCCCTTCTGAGACGAGAATATACCCGCCGAAAGTACGGTGTAGGCGAATACTGAGGCAACTACCACGAATGCAATCAGGATAATCGCCGTTTCCAGACCGGTAATGCCCTTCTCGCCCCGGTGCATCTTCATAAATCTTTTCAGCATTGATTCCTCCTTTTCATAGGTTTTGGGTGTTTGAATGCCTTTGTTTCTGATACCTGCATGGGCATTGCAGGTACCCGCAGCCTGCTATTGTAGCCTGCTATCTCTTTTGGGCCACAGCATCACCTCCTTCCGACATTAATCTGTTATAATCGTAAAAGAAATCCATCACGTCCTTCCGGAGATACCGCCAGTCACCCCGTTCCCCCAAACGATACCCCCTCAACTTGCCACTACGGCTCCAGCGCCTGACTGAACCGAGGTGTACCTTGAGGAATTCGGCAACTTCGGTACTTGTCATGATGGCGTCGCCATCCAACACCATCTCTCTTTTTGGCTTGCCCCTCAAGTATCAAGCCTCCGTCTCACATTTGTTCAATATCTACCTAACTCTCATAAAATAACTGTATATAACTCTTTTAACTCTATTGCGTATTTCTACTGCTGTTATTACTCTTATTGAATTTTTATATGTCTTATTAATTGTTTTAATGATATATATGTTTCTTTATTAGTCTAATCGTACTAATTAGTAACTCTAAGTCACTTTTGGGTCTTATTAGGTGAGCCTTTTGGCTCGTGATGTTGGTTCCCTGGTACACCTACGCCCGTATCAGGCACGTAAAACCCCGGATAAAACCCGCCTATGGCGGACACAGTTAATCTGCACAATTCGTCAGGGGATTGGTTCTAATTCAGCGGTATAACGTAAAAGTGACATGATAGAAGAAAGGACCGATACAATGAAAATAAAATAAAGCTGAACCGCCTATGCACAGGCAGTTCAGCAGGCAGATGTTTGACAACTCAATAGCCAAACACGCTGGCTACAATTCGTTATCCCAGCAAATCTACGAAAGCAGGGTGAGTTATCAGCGAAGGGTAAGGACTGTAACAGCAGACCGAAAAGCTACTCTTCGGGTATCTGAGTAAGCCCTGTCTCCTCCATCAGCCGGTGATAGAAGGCAGCGATATCCTCGTCTTCTATCTCCTGTTCTACCTGTTGAAACGGAGAGACCAGAGATGTGCGGTAGATTTTACCGATATCAGGTAGCAACGTCGTAAGGTCAGAATCACCATCAGATTCGGCAAGCGAAATCCCGCCACTGATTAATCCCAGGACAAGCCCGGTAAATGCTGCTCCAATCAGAAATCCAACCAGTAGTCTCAAGGCGGCACCCTCCTTCATCCCCGACGGTGACTCAAGCGGTGCAAAGCAGTCCCAGCTGTGCACATTACTATCCTAGACTGCCTGCGTATGATATTGGTGTAAGATTTGTTGGAATTAAGGAGGAATTATTGTGCCTTGGGAGGATTCATGTTCGTTGTTTTGTGGGTCGTCGTAAAAACGAGACGGGGATACTAAATACTTAACCCACACTACCCGGCTCCTGGTGCCGCTTCAGAAACAAATCTAGCTGTAAATCAGTAACCTATTCTCTTTTAATTTTTATCAGAAATACGAATGGAACAGCAATAGCGGTGGCAATAGCGTAAGCTAGCCAGATTGGCCGATAGGTTCCATAAACATCAAAAACCCAACCGGCCAGGAGAGGAGCCGCGATGCCACAGATGGTCCACGCCATTGATTGAAGCCCTCCGATGGTAGCGTAGTGTTTTAGACCAAAGTAATCAGCTCGTATGGAAGGCCACAGTGGTATCTGGGAAGAATAGCCGGGACCGTATAACATCACGAAGGGGATAATCATCCACGGGCTGCTTATCCAGCCGAAAATAAGCACCCCGACAAATTGAAGGGCAGCGCCTATTGCTAACAGGTAGCGCTTGTCATATCTATCGCCCAACCAGCCGAAACCGAGTCTGCCAATAAGGCTTGAGCCGGTAATTCCTAGAATAACCCAACCTGCTAACTCTCTGGATATCCCTACGCTGGTGAGGTAAGGCATTTCGTGTACATTCACAGCAGCCTGGGCGAAGCCGGTCAGGGTGCCGAAGACGATAAGCATCCAGAAGGTCCTAGTCATTAGCGCCTGACGTGCCGTAAGGTCAACTGGTGGACTTGGTTTCGGTGCGGTTGTGCTTGAAGGACCGGGAAGACTCCCGTTTTGGGAAGATAACTCCGGGGATTCACCGTCGGGTAGATAACCGTAAGGCTCAGGACGATGACGAATTACCAGCCCCAGGGGAATGCCCACCACCCACATCACCATACCTATAATTACTAAGGTACCTCGCCATCCGTGTTGACCGATCAGCCAGACAAGTAGTGGTCCTACGGCCCCTGAAAATGCAAAACCGACTGACATGACCGCCATTGCCCAGGTGCGTTTTTTGGCAAACCAATTGGCCACTGCCACGTATTGACCCATCCCCAGACCGGAGCTTGTGCCGATGGACAGTAATATAAAGATGCCGTAGAAATGCGACAGGGAATCTATTGTGCTCAGTAGTATAAAGCCGCCACCAGATAATACCATCCCGAAGAGAATTATCTTCCTAACCCCAATTTTGTCAGTGAGAAAGCCAATCAGAGGCGCCATGACACCTGTCTCAACGCTGCGCAATGAAAAAGCGAAGGAGACCTGTGCGGCACTCCAGCCGAACTCATCGACCATCGGATTAAAGAAGCTGGTAAAGCCGTAGAAAGCGGTACCACCACAAATGAGAAACATTAAGAAGGACGCAGCGACTATCCACCAGCCGTAGAAGATTTTTCTCTTTCCCGGCGTGAAGCCAACTGGTAAATTACCTGGGTCCTGCAATGCGGGCCTCTGTTGATAACGTATAATCTAATGTATCACACCAGCCTATCCGAGTGCACACTGACCTTGACACCGCCGATATATCAGTCTATTATGCGTTACGCTCCTTCCTCCAATACTTAGAGCGACAAAAATCACATACAGGCACAGTCCTCTACGCTATAGTTATACACAATGAATGCGTCTTATATGTGTAAAGGGGGGCTATGGTAAGCGAAAACGAGAAGACCCTGGAAGGGCTGCGGGTCGCCGTGCAGATGGAGATTGACGGCAAGGAGTTCTACCTGAAGGCCAGCCGTGAGAGCAGCAATGAGATGGGGCGGAAGCTACTGGAGAGCCTGTCTGTAGAAGAGGACATACACCGCCAGAAGTTCGAGCAGATATACCAAGCACTTCAGCAGAAAAAATCCTGGCCGAGTGTCAAACTTGAATCTACCCGGAGTCAGCATTTGAAGACCCTGTTTGCCCAGCAGATGGAAGAGCTCGGCACCGGCGTCACTGCCCTGACTACCGAGCTTGAGGCTGTCAATACAGCGATGGATATGGAAAACAAGACCTACGATTTCTACAAAGCCCGGAGTCGCAGCGCCACATTCGCAGCCGAGAAAGATTTCTATGAAGCGGTTGCCGCCGAGGAAACGGTGCACCATCAGATTTTGAGCGATTATTACGAATACCTCAAAGACCCGGTTCAGTGGTTTACCCAGAAAGAGCATCCGTCGCTGGACGGAGGTTAGGTGGTAAAATGGACAAATACGAGTGCACAGTCTGCGGCTACGTCTATGACCCGGAGCTTGGCGACCCGGACAACGGGATAGAACCGGGAACACCGTTTGATAAACTACCCGACGACTGGGAGTGCCCCGTCTGCGGGGCCCCCAAGAGCGATTTTAAAAAAATAGAGTGAATTTCACCACACCGCCAGAAATAGTGAAGGAGGGGAGATACAAAATGGCAGAACAAAAACGGATTTACAGGTGCAATGTTTGCGGTAATATCGTTGAAGTGCTGCATGTCGGGGTTGGAGAGCTGGTCTGCTGCGGTCAGCCCATGGAGCTGCTCCAGGAAAAGACCAGCGACGTCGGCCTGGAGAAGCATGTTCCTGTGCTGGAAGCGAGCGACAGCGGCACCAAGGTGAAGGTAGGCGAAGTACCCCACCCCATGGAAGCCGAACACTATATCGAGTGGGTAGAGCTGACAGTTGACGGTGAGTCCTGCCGCCACTTCCTCAAGCCGGGAGAAAAGCCGGAAGCAGTCTTTGAAGCCAAGGGGCAGAAGGCAGCCGCCCGGGAATACTGTAATGTCCACGGATTGTGGAAATCCGGCGGTTAGTGAACATGCGTCTCCGTTAGGAGTTTCGGTACGCCCTGATACGTAGCTATTATCTCAAATCTTTACAGGAGGGATTGATGGATAAAGAAAAGGTAATTGAACTGCTGAACAAGGACCTTCAAAATGAGCATGGGGCAATCATCCAGTACCTGACTCATGCGTATGGCATGGGAGAAGGCGAGATGGCCTGCGAGATTGAGGCAACGTCCCGCGACGAGATGCGACATCTCGACTGGCTGGCGGAAACCATCGTCGAGCTGGGTGGAGTCCCCAGTCTGGAACGCGGTACTATGAAAATGGGAGGTACATCTGTCCACGACTGGATGGTAAATAACGTCGCTCTCGAAGATGGTGCCATCGCTCAATACGAGGAACACATTAAAGCCATTGACGACCCGAAGATAAAGAGGCTGTTGCGACGCATCCTCTCTGACGAAAGAGCCCACCGGGACGAATTCAAACACTTCGTCGAGAAGTCACACCGGGAGGTTATGAGCGATGTCAGGAGTACGAAGAGTGATGACACTGTCAAGACACTCAACTGGGGCATCGAACATGAATATACCGTTATCCTTCAGTACCTCCTCCAGAGATACCTGACACCCAACGAAGAGGCCGCCGAAGAGCTGGAAGACCAAGCAATCAACGAGATGCAGCACCTGGGCTGGCTGGCTGAAAAGGTGGTCGATGTTGGTGGTACCCCGATTATCGAGCACACCAAGGTCGACCGGTCAACCCGGACCGCCGATATGCTCAGCGCCGACATCAAGATAGAGAACGAGGTAGCTGAGACCTATGACCAGGCCGCTGCCAAGGCTTCTGACCCGGGTATCAAAAAGCTACTCCTGCGCCTGCGGGATAATGAGAGATACCACGCCGAGGTCTTCGGTGACCTGCTGGAAGAAGAGAAGAAGTCCGACTAGGTAGATAAGGGTAAACAGTAGTTTATCCTGCACGAGGCAATCCTTCCTTTCCAGGAGGTGGGATTGCTTCGTCGCTTCCGCTCCTCGTAATGAGGCTTTGTATTAGAAGTCGTCATTCCCGTGAAAACGGGAATCCAGTGTTATACAATTAGGCACGATTTCTGGATTCCCACCTGCGTGGGAATGACAATAAGACTCAAGAACGGCCCTCATCATTGACTGACATCGTGACGTCAGCTAAAGTAAGTCTTAAGAGATGAGATAACGAGTGTCATTTTCTGTCAGAGTATGAGTTATGAACGAAATGAATGTGACCAGGTGTGGTAATACCGAGTTCCGCTGGGGAGAGCGGACCTATGTGATGGGCATCATCAACGTGTCGCCGGAATCATTCTCCGGTGATGGTCTCTCCGACCCCGCAGGGGTTCTAAATCAAGCCGAGCGGTTCATCAGCGAAGGCGCCGATATCCTCGACATCGGTGGGGAGTCCACCCGCCCCGGTTCGTCACCAATCAGCATTGATGAAGAAATGAGACGCGTGATTCCCGTCATCGAGCGACTGGCTGGTAAAGTACCCGTACCACTGAGCGTCGATACCTACAAATTAGAGGTGGCCGTCCGGGCACTGGATGCCGGTGCGGCTATGCTCAACGACCAGTGGGGACTGAAACACGACCCACGTCTGGCGGAGCTGTCCGCCGAGAGGAATGTACCCATTATCCTGATGAGCAACCAGCGTGATAAGGGCGACTATGATGCGCAAGCCCAGCGCGACACTGCTTTATATGAAGACGTTATGGCCGAGGTTATCAAATCGCTCAGGTGGAGTATCGAGACGGCCACGAGTGCCAGTGTGCCCCGGGAGAATATCATCGTCGACCCCGGTATCGGCTTCGGCAAGACCTGGCAGCAGGACATCGAGCTGGTGCGCCGCCTCGCCGAGCTGAAAGAACTGGGGCAGCCCATCCTGCTGGGGACATCCCGTAAGTCCCTGATAAAGATGGTACTCAACCTCCCTGCCTCGGAGCGTGTCGAGGGCACCGCCGCCACCGTCGCTATCGGCATCGCCAACGGGGCTGACATCGTGCGGGTGCATGACATACGGCAGATGGTCAGGGTCTGCCGTATGACCGACGCTATAGTGCGGGGCTGACTAACTTACCTGAAAAGGAGAAACATGAAAATCCCACTCTATCAGGTAGATGCCTTCACTTCCGAGGTCTTCAAAGGTAATCCTGCTGCCGTTTGCCTGCTGGACAGGTGGCTCGACGATGTCCGTTTACAGGCAATCGCCGCCGAGAACAACCTCTCAGAAACAGCTTTCCTGTTGAAAAATGAAGAGGGATTCGAAATCAGGTGGTTCACGCCTTTAACCGAGGTGTCGCTCTGCGGGCACGCTACACTGGCCAGCGCCTTTGTCGTTTTCAACTGTCTGGACTGGCCAGAGGCTATCGTGCATTTCCAAAGTCAGCAGAGGGGCGTGCTCACGGTCACGCAGAAGGAGGGCCTTCTGGAGATGGACTTCCCGGCGATGACGCCCACCCCCCGAGAGACCCCTGAGGGACTGGCCGACGCCCTGGGACACCCGCCGCTGGAAGTCCTCGGCGTAGAAAGACAGCTGCTGGCGGTCTTTGCCGACGAGCGTACTGTCAGAGAGCTGAAGCCGGACTTCGGTCTGCTGGTTCAGTATAAGTTGGGGACTATCGTAACGGCACCGGGTGACCGATGCGACTTCGTATCAAGGCATTTCGCCCCAAATGTCGGCATTCCTGAGGACCCGGTTACAGGGTCGGCGCACTGCGTGCTGGTGCCCTACTGGTCACAGAGGCTGGGCAAGAAAAAGCTGCACGCCAGGCAGGTCTCGAAAAGGGGCGGGGAGCTATTCTGCGAAGACCGTGGTGGGCGTGTCACCATCGCCGGGAGAGCGGTGCTCTATCTTGAGGGGACAATAACAGTTTAACTATCCTGACTCTCTCTTCACCATCCCTTTATAATCCGCCATCAGCCTACGTGTGACCGCTCCCGGTTTACCTGAGCCGATTGATTTACCATCTACCTCTGTCAGGGGCATGATTTCCATAACGGAGTTGGTCAGAAAGGCCTCATCAGCTTGTATCAATTCCTTGAACGTTATGTCACCTTCAGCAGCGGTTATGCCCAGTTCCCCGGCCAGCTCCAGCACAGCCTCCCGCGTGATACCGGGCAGAATACTGCTGGCAATCCCCGGTGTCTTCAAAATACCACCAGCCACTAAAAAGATGTTACTCATGCTGGCCTCGGCGAGCATCCCCCTTTCATTGAGGCAGACTGCCTCATCGACCCCGGCAGTTCTTGCCTCCTGGCGGGCGAGCATACTCTCCAGGTAGCTGAGCGATTTCACCACGGAGACAATTGACTGGCTGTTTCGCCGGACTGACGAGACGATTGCCCGGAAGCCCTTCTCGTAGACCTCTTCCGGCAAAGGCCGGTATTCACTGACCACCACCAGCACAGTTGGTGAACCACACGAGGCAGGGTCAGGCACCACCCCACCCCCGCCAATGGAGACGGTCAGCCGGATACGGGCATCACTCAGTCCATTGGCCTTGATAGTATCCATCACGGCACTCGCCAGTACTGGCCTGTCAACAGATATTCCCAGCTTCTCCGCCGAACCTGTAAGCCGCTCAAGGTGGCGCTCCAGCCGGAACACCTTTCCTCCGTAGGCACGCATCGTCTCAAAAAGGCCATAGCCGTAGAGAAAGCCGTAGTCCATTACAGATAGCCGGGCATCCTCACGAGGGACTAAAGAACCGTTCAGGTAGACCATTTTAGACACTGACCTGCTCCCGTGGCCATACCGGCTGCCGATACCGTAAAAAGTTCCTCAGCACGGCATGACCGACATCCGTCATGATTGACTCAGGATGAAACTGCACCCCTTCAACCACGTAGTCGCGGTGCCGGATACCCATGATAACGCCATCGCTGGTAGTGGCCGCTTTCTCCAGCGCCGGCGGCCAGTTATGCTCCCCCACCACCAGGGAATGATAGCGGCCCCCCTCAAATGGATTCGGCAGGCCGGCGTATATTGTCCGTCCATCATGGTAGACAAGTGAGCTTTTACCGTGTGTGGGCACTGTTGCCTGAACAACCTCACCACCAAAGACGTAGCCAATACACTGGTGCCCCAGGCAGACACCGAGAATGGGCACCTTCCCGGCAAAATGACGGACGACATCATTGGATATGCCCGCCTCAAGTGGGGTACACGGGCCTGGGGAGATGATTATGTGGGAGGGGCGAGACCTCTCGATTTCCGCCAGGGTAACCTCATCGTTGCGATGCACCACCGGCCTCCAGCCCAGCTCCCCGAGGTACTGAGCGAGGTTATAGACGAATGAATCGTAATTATCGATAACAATAACCACGTTTAGCTCTCACCCGGTCCTGCAATATTCAGGGCACTAATCAAAGCCCGGCCCTTGTCCAGCGTTTCCTGGTATTCGGCCTCAGGGTCGGAATCATAGACAACCGCCCCACCCACCTGAAAATAAGCCCTGCCATCCTTAACAATAAAGGTACGGATAACGATGTTCAGGTCAAGGTTGCCATCAAACCCCAGGTAGCCGATATTGCCGGTGTAAACGCTCCTTCTGGTAGGTTCCAGTTCATCGATAATCTCCATGGCGCGTACTTTGGGCGCTCCGGTTATCGAGCCACCGGGGAAGGTAGCTTTGAGCAGGTCGATGCCATTCTTACCCTTCCGTAGGTGGCCTTCTATGGTCGAGGTAAGGTGGAATACAGTGGGGAAGACCTCCAGAATGGCCAGCTCGGTCACCTTGACGGTGCCATAGCGACAGACCCTGCCGAGGTCATTCCGCTCCAGGTCAACAATCATGATATTCTCCGCCCGGTCCTTAGTGCTGTTGAGCAATTCGCGGGCGAGTAGCTGGTCCTCTTCCGGTGTCCTGCCACGCGCCCGTGTGCCCTTAATTGGGCGAGTCTCCACCCAGTCGCCCCGGACCCGAAGAAACCGCTCCGGCGAGGCGCTGACTATCGTAGCCTCATCAAAGCCGAGATAGCATGCAAAGGGAGCCGGGTTTATTTTCCTGAGACGACGGTACAACTCGTAGGGACTGAGGGCAAGCTCAGTCTCGAACCGCTGCGACAGGTTCACTTCAAAGATATCTCCAGCGATGATGTACTGTCGTGCTTTCTCGACGGCGGCGACATATTCCTCATGGCTGAAGCCGCCGCGAAGGGCACCCGCCGCAGCGCAGGCCAGCACCGCCGGTCCTGGCCGGGCGACACCATTTACCAGCCTGGCCTTGACTTCACTTAGTCGCTCTCTGGCCCGCTCCAGCCTTGCGGTCTCTTCCAGCTCAGGGAAACCAGTTGAAACAATGTAAGCTTTACCCTGAAGGTTGTCAAAGGCCAGCACCACATCATAGAAACCGAAGTAGCACTCTGGTAATTCGAGGTCATCCACTGCCGTGGTCGGCAGTCGTTCGATAAAATGGCAGAGGTCGTAGCTCAAATAACCGACGGCGCCACCGGCAAACGGGACAGGAAGAGCAGACGAGTCCAGACGGTAAAGCTCCAGAAATTGACCAAGGATATCGAACGGGTTACCGCTCAGGCAGTTCTTCTCAGAATCGCGAATAATGCTGCACTCACTACCCCGACTGCTCAATACCAGAAAGGGACTACTACCAACAAAGGAATAGCGCCCCAGCTTGTGGTGGTCCATGCCGCTATCAAGAAAGAAAGCGAAAGGTTCATCGCGGAAATGTTCGAAGGTATCGAGCGGTGACAGTTTATGGCCGACCTCTTCAATGAGCGGATAGCGCGGTTTTCCGGTCATATAATCCAATCGTGGTAAAGATTTAGCCGTTTCAGCATTCATTTGCATATTACAATAGCGGACAGGTGCCGTCAATTTGCAGGGTTCTGTCTGGTTTTGGTTGCTACCAAGTAGAGAACAGTAGTGTGTGTCATTGCGAGGGGGCTTTAGCCCCCGCGGCAATCTCGTTTCCACACCCGACGAGATTACTTCGTCGCTACGCTCCTCGTAATGACAGTTGAACCAACCAAATGCAAATAAAACCATTTGCAGCGAGTAGTGTCTTTCCAAGGAAGGGTGTTATAATTACATCAATCTTTTCTCACCTATTATCTATACCAAGGGAGGTGAGGTATCTTGGGAAGTCAGGAAAACTACGAAGCAATACCCATCGGAATGGACCTGGGAACATTCGAGATGACCCTTGATGAGGAAACGGTCAAGAACCGGATAGAACTTGTGCACTGGCAGGCTAAAGGACTGGCAGAAAAGGGCTTCGCCCCACCTGGAATCACCATCTCCCACCATGCCCGAATGAAGTTCGCCGCTCTGCCAGAAATGAGGGTATCTATCTGGGCAAAGAGCGAACAGGAGTTCCTCAAGCCGATGAAGCTCGGCAGTAAGATATTCATCCGTGGCAGGATTGTCGATAAATACGTCAAGCGCGGTCGTAACTACATGGTTACAGACCTGGAAACGGTTGACGAGGCTGGTGAGGTTCTTCTACGGAGCCGCGAGACCGCTATATACGTGGAATAGGCAGGAGGCATACCATGGAGAGAGCCATAAAACAGATAAATATCGGCGAAGAGATACCGAGCCTGACCAAGACCGCCTACATGCCCATTGACCCGAATACCCGTAATGTCATCCACACTGACGATTACGCCCAGGATTTTGGCATGAGGGGAGCATTAATCGGGGGCTCCACCCTGCTTAGCTATATATTGGAAATGCTGTACAACTATTTTGGTGAAAACTGGCTCTATCACGGAAAGATAAAGGTATCATTCATTGGCGGTGGGGCTATCAATGGTGATGTTGTAACGGCACACGGGCAGGTCTCGGCGGTGGAACCAGAAGAAGACGGTAACAGACTGATACTCGACGTCTGGATGGATAACCAGGACGGCGGCAAAATCGCCATCGGTGAGGCAAGCTGTATCCAGACAACAAGTTGATACCAGCTAGTCCAGATGGCGGAGCCGCCTCGCGAACCCGAGTGTAAGCAGGGCTATCACCACAAGCAACATGGCAAATCCGCCGACAACCCATTGGATGTCGACCGCCTCGGCTATGAGCCCGGCTGCAAAAGAACTAAAGCTCGTCAGGCCGAACTGCATCATGTAGATACTCATAACACGGCCGCGGTATTCGGGTTCGGTATAATACTGGATGAGAGTATTACCCAAGGCCATCCGGCTCGTCTGTCCCACACCGACAAATACGATAACCACCAGTGACAGGGTCATTGATTTTGAGAAGGCGAATACAATCAAGGCCAGGGCCATGACAAGCGTACCGACAATCAGCATCAGTCCCCGTTTCTTATTGGGGAGGGAGGCCAGGACCAGTGAACCGGCGATTGCCCCTATCCCGGAGACGCTCATGAGCAGTCCCAGTCCCTGAGCACCCACCTTGAGGATGTCCTCGGTGAAAACGGGCAGCAGCATCGCGTAAGGCATCGAGAGCAGCACGGCGAACAGACTGAAGGCCAAGACAAAGAGAACAATCGTCTGGCGTCGCAGATAGCCAATCCCCTCCCCGATATCGGCCAGGGCACCGCTGGCCCGCACCGGAGCACGGCCTTTCACGTGTAGGAAACTGAGGAAAACCACAGACAACAGGTACATACCCGTCATGGTGAAATAGACGACGTGAAAATTATAATTTTCACCAATGAGATAACCGGTTACCGCCGGTGCCAGGAATCGCATGACGCTGGTACCCATGTTGCTCAGGGAAACGGCGTTGAGTAGCTGCTCGCCGCCAACAATCTCGGGAATCATCGCCTGGCGCGAGGGCATCATCAGGCCCATTATCGTCCCCTGGAAGAAAGCAGCCACCCCCAGTATCCACCACGACCCCTCCCGGTCGAGAAAGCCCATCTGCAGGGAAATAGCAATACCCAGGGCTACCACCGCCGAGCCGGACTGCCCGAAAATCATGACCCATTTTTTGGGTAACCGGTCGGCAAGGACACCGCCGAAGAGCGAGAGTAGCAACATCGGCACGGCGTTAAACAGGGTCATAATACCGAGGATTGCTGTTGAGCCGGTGAGCCGGTAGATGAGCAGCGAGCGGGCCATCATTTGCATGTTCATGGCCGTCATCTGGCAGAGCAGCGCCGCCCAGAAGAGACGGAATGTCGGGTTCTTCAGCGAGGAAAAGGTACGCAGATTTATTAACTGGGAGTACCGGCCTTTTATGCCGCCCGCTCTCCCCGGCTTTATATCACCATAATCCGAATCGGGAAATTCCCCTGGGTTCTTTCTCATCCAATACCCTAACTATCCGCAATCTTGAGGGGGAACTATGTTGTAACATGGGGCATCACGATTGATGCCCTTTCTTTTAGATATTTTACTCCGATGGAGCCACAGAGGGCAAACAGCCTAATCTGTTGAGCCCTTTGCTAGCTTCCGGCAAAGAAAGTAGGCCCGGTCTGCTTCCTCAGTCAGCCCGATAAGGCCTTCACGGTGGTCCAGACAGTAGCTCTCAACCCCGCTGAAACCGGCCGTTCCCAGAGCGGAAAGCACCTCCGACACCGAGTAGCACTTTTGAAGGAGGACAAAGTCAGTCCGTTGCCAGCCGTTCTCCAGCAGCATAACGGTGGCATCGAACCGGGCCGTCCGCTCCTCGGGACTGTAGCTCGTGCGAACGATACAGAGAAGGTCATCCTCAACGATGCCGAAGTTATCATTCCAGGTCAAACCGTACCCGGCCTCCATATTGAGGTCGAAGAAGAACGGCCCACCATCTTTCAGGACAGCGTAGACATTCTGGAAGACGGCGGTCAGTTCCTCCAGGGTCATGACGTGATTGAGGCTGTCGAAAACACAGATGACAGCGTCACAGGTCTGCGGCAGCGTAAAGGAACGGGCGTCGGCGTGGATGAACTCGGCCTCCGGGGCATTCTCACGGGCAAAGCGGAGCATCTCCGACGAACCGTCCAGCCCGGTCACCCGGTAGCCGAGCGCCGTCAGCGTCTGCGCCATCTGCCCGGTGCCGCAGCAGAGGTCGAGGATACTGGCCCCGGCATGAAGCTGGCGCAAAATCAGCTGCTCTATCAATGGAAAGACGCGCGGGGTGAACTCGTTACCCCAGTGCTGGTTATAGACCCGGGCAAACGGGTCGTAGTCTGAGTAGATGGGCATTGTACTACCTTACCCCTCCCTCAACCTCTCTGTCAGCAGCGGCACAATCTTGAAAAGGTCGCCAACCAGGCCGTAGGTAGCTACCTCGAAGATGGGGGCATCAGGATCGTTATTTATGGCCACGATGACGTCGGCGGTCTGCATCCCGGCGAGGTGCTGCACCGCCCCGGAGATGCCGCAGGCGATGTAGAGCTTCGGGCAGACGGTCTTACCCGTCTGCCCCACCTGGTGAGCGTAGGGAATCCAGCCCTCGTCCACCGGAGGTCGTGAGGAACCAACCGCCGCCCCCAATGCATCCGCCAGTGCGCGGATAATGTCGAAATTCTCCGGCTTACCCAGTCCCCGTCCCCCGGAGACGATAATATCGGCGTCCTCCAGCTTGACCTTTTCCGTCAGGTCTTTTACAAAGCTGAGCAGCCTGGTACGTGCGGTGACATGTTCTTTATCGAAGTCGACCCGGATAATCTCTCCCTGCCGGGTATCATCGGGGGTGTTCCGCTTGAAGACACGGGGGCGGACGGTAGACATCTGGGGCCGTCTTGTCCGGCAGAGGATGGTCGCCATGATACTCCCCCCAAAGGTAGGACGCGTCTGCCTTAATAATCCCGTCTCCGCGTCAATCTCCAGTCCGGTGCAATCGGCGGTAAGGCCCGTCTGCAGGACAGCGGCCACACGGGGGAAGAAGGCCCGCCCGAAAGACGTTGCCCCGGCAAGCACTATCTCCGGTTTATACTCCCGGATAAGCCTGACAAGCTCGGCGGCGTAGAGGTCTTCCTGCTGGCTGGCCAGGGCAGGGTCATTAATTAAATAGACTTTATCGGCCCCATGAGCAGCCAGGCGACTTACATCATTAACGTTATGGCCGAAGCAGACGGCACACAGCTCGGTACCGAGAGTATCCGCCAGCTCACGTCCTTTCGACACCAGCTCATAGGCAACCCCTTTGAGGTGACCGTCCTGCTGCTCGGCAAAGACCCAGACCCCGCGGTAAGACTCGTCCGCCGGGGCTGTTTCAACCGGCATCTCAATGATTATGGCTTCAAATGTGCAGGCATCCCGGCAGGCCCCGCACAGATTGCAACCTTCCCCAATCTGCGCGATGTCATCGACGAGCTCAATAATGCCGAGGGGACAGACATCAACACAGCTGCCGCATCCAGTACACTTCTCACTTTCAATCCTGATACTCACCTCAACCTCATCACTACGTTATCTTTAGCTCTCTTAGCTTCTCAATCAGAGCGTCCACCTGGTTCTCCGGGTCGCCTTCCAGTATCTCGCCCTGTTTGACCCGCTGCGGAAAGAAGACCTTGACCACCCACGTTGCCGAACCGGCCAGACCGACCCTTTTTTGATCGACCTCCAAGTCACTGGCTGTCCAGACCGGTATCTCCGCCTTCTTTGCTTTTGTAATCCCCCGTAACGAAGGCAAACGAGGAACGTTTATCTCTTTGACCACGGTAATTACCGCCGGCAGAGGTGCCTCAATGACCTCATGGCCGTCCTCGACCATCCGCTCCACTTTCATGCGCCCGTCAGCCACTTCTTCAACCTTGCTGACATAGGCGACAAAGGGCAGTCCCAGCATCTCGGAGAGCTCCGGCCCCACCTGTCCGGTGTCGCCATCGATTGTCTGCCGCCCGCAGATTATCAAGTCGTAGTCCTGCAATTTTTTGACCGCGCAGGAGAGGGTATATGAGGTGGCCAGGGTATCGCTACCGGCAAAGGCACGGTCGCTGATAAGGATAGCCTCATCAGCCCCGCAACTGATGGCTTCCCTGAGCATTTCCTCTGCCTGGAGCGGCCCCATGCTGAGCGCTGTGACCTTACCACTGTACCGCTCCCTGAGACGGACGCCCTCCTCCAGGGCATAGGTATCAAACGGATTGACCACGTTCTTGATGCCTTCCCGCCTGAGGGTGTTGGTCTCGGGGTCAATCTTGACATCGGTGGTGCCGGGCACCTGCTTGAGACAGACGATGATATTCATTTCACAGATTCTCCATTATACTAAAATGTTACCACGATTTACATTCTGCCCAATTGTTGAAGCAATAATTATAGAATAGTACAATAGCCAGCATGACGATTCAGATTGTTAGAGCAAAAGAAGAACACGTTACAGATTTGGGTAATCTGTGGATGGAATTCATGCGTTACACACAGGGGGTCGATCCCGTTTTCACACCTCAAGATGAAGCAATTCCAGTGTTTATAAGAGAATATCTTCGTCCGGCTATGGAAGCAGAGAATAGCCTCGTGTTAGTAGCTCTGGACGAGGAGAAGACCGCAGGTTATTCTTACTCACTGATAAATGGGACTTCGAATCTTGAAGACCGAGCGAGGTATGGCTGCATTCATGATTTATTCATTACCGCAACACATCGTAGGAAGGGGATCGGCGATAGGATGGTCTCTGAAATTATGAAGTGGTTTCGTTTGAATGACATTCATCGAGTCGAGCTCGATGTTCTCGCACAAAATCAGGTTGCCTCTTCATTCTGGAGAAAACAGGGATTTGCAGATTTCAAGCATACTCTATATTGTCTTCTGTGAACCAATTTGAGTAACTCTAATTAGTATATTTACGGATAGCATCGAGTTTCCAATAGAGAAACAATCCGAATTTAGCGGTAATGAATATCGGATTCCTAGCATCTCACACTGGCAGTAATATGCAGGCAATAATCGATGCCTGTAAGTCGGGAGCACTTCAGGCTATCCCGGCTGTGGTAATCAGCAACAATAGCAATTCCGGAGCCATCACCCACGCGAAACGTGAAGGAATCCCGCTCTACCATCTGAGCCAAACCACACATCCGGAGCAGGAGGAACTTGACCAAGCCATTCTGGATGTGTTACTCAAACACAGTGTAGATGTTGTCGTCTTGGCCGGATACATGAAGAAACTCGGCCCCAAGACATTATCCCATTTTAAAGGAGGGATTCTTAACATCCATCCGGCGCTTCTCCCCAAGTTTGGCGGCAAGGGGATGTATGGTATTCACGTTCACGAAGCTGTTATTGCGGCACAAGAGAAAGAATCCGGGGTAACCATTCACGTGGTTGATGAAGAATATGACACCGGCCCTGTCATCGCTCAGGCCAGGATTTCAGTATTACCGAATGATACACCCGAAACGCTTCAAGCCAAGATACTTGAACTAGAGCATTCCTTTTTCTCAGAGACGCTTCAAAAAATTGCGCCAGGGGAAATCCGCCTTCCATGTCATTAATGAATTTCCTTACCTCACTAAATAGGAGTCATGGAACCTCTCAATAAATTCAGTGAGTGCCAGTATCTGTTCATCTGTATACTCGACCCCCTCCGGAACGACAACCAGTTTGTCATCACTCTCATCCCCTCTCTTGATAACACCTATGCATACCCCATCATACGTAGTGACCGGGGTAAACACACCGAGGAGGTAGGCATCCAGCTCCTTACCGTCTCCGCCAAAGACCCCAGGCACATATCCGTAGTTGCAACAAAACCAGATATTATCGTGTTCGGGGTGAACAGAACCCAGCGGCCTGTCTATTTCTATATGGACTTTCTTCCCTATAAATTCTTCAGATTTCATGATTCGCAGAAGAATTATGCTCGCCTGGCCTTTCTTTTCCTGAGGCCGACAGCAATCGTATTGCGCAGCACCTCGTTGGAGCCTTCGTATATCTGGGTAATCTTGGCATCGCGCATCATCTTCTCCAGCGGGTAGTCACGCATGTAACCGGCACCACCACAGACCTGTACGGCATCGACCGTTACCTTCATGGCAACATCTGAGGCAAAGACCTTGGCCATCGACGCCTCTTCGGTGAAGCTCTTTTCGCCGCTGTCAATCGTCCGGGCGACCCCGTAAACGAGTAAACGGGCAGCCTCCACGTGGGTGGCCATATCGGCCAGCTTGTCCTGCACGACCGGTAGCGAGATGATGGGATGGCCAAACTGGATACGCTGTGAGGTATAATCTACCGCCGCCTCCAGAGCGCCCTGCGCAATCCCTACCGCCTGGGCCCCGATGCCGGGACGCGACTTATCCAGGATACGCATCGTCATTACAAACCCCATCTCCTCCCTGCCAAGCAGGTTTGCCTCTGGAATGAAGCAGTCCCGGAAGATTAGCTCCCGGGTGGACGAGGCACGGATACCCATCTTTTTCTCTTTCTTGCCAAAGGTAAATCCAGGCGTATCCTTCTCCACGATAAAAGCACTGGCACCGCGTGGCCCCTTCGATTTATCGGTAAGGGCGATAATGGTATATATCTCGGCCTCACCGCCATTGGTGATGAACTGTTTGGTACCGTTGAGCACATAGCCACCCGATACTTTCTCCGCCGTTGTCCTGATACCGGCGGCATCACTGCCAGCGGTCGGTTCGGTAAGCCCGAAGGCCGCCAGCCTTTTACCAGCGGCGATATCGGGCAGGTATTTCTGCTTCTGCTCTTCACTGCCAAACTGGAGGATGGCCGAGGCCCCGAGGGCGGTGGCGGCATAGCAAACGGCAACCCCACTACAAACGCGGCTCAGTTCCTCAACGACGAGGCACAGGTCGAGAGTGCCACCACCAAGACCATCATACTCCTCCGGCACAAAAACGCGAAACATGTCGCTATCGGCAAGGTCCTTCATTATCGCCCAGGGGAATTCCTCGGTCTCATCAAGCTCGGCCCGGACCGGCAGTATCCTCTCCTCAGCAATCCTCCTCGCTAGGTCTTTCAATGTAATCTGTTCTTCACTAAGGCCGTAGTCCAAAATATTCCTCCCAATACCCATAATCCATAAATGATGAAGCGGGCGAAATGCATGCCCCGGATTCGTGCAAAACCATGCGGATTGCATATTATAAGCTGAGTCGATTACTCGCTGCAAGGTGAACGGAACAGGACTGCTTCGCTCCGCCCACAGCGACGGGTACCGGGGGGACGCTATCAAGAGGAATACAGCGAAAATATGGATTAAGTCTCAATCCGACAGTGAGCTGGTTCAGATAGATTGGTGACACTTGATTTTAATAACCTTAGCTTGGTTATTGCTCCTCTTCTCCTTACAAATGACGAAAACCCAAGGGGGACACCCCCTTGGAATCCCCCGCCAAGAGGGATTTCACCCCTCTTGAACACCCCAAAACGGTGTGGGGGTAGTTCCCCAGCAGGGGTCGTTCGCACCTTAGAGAGTGCCGCGCTATTCTATCAAGAGCCCGGGTGGTGATTACAAGTGGAGAGTCTAAGAGAGATGAAGCCTTTGGGCAAATAAGCATTCTAAACACCGTTAAAGGGGATACAGGGGCCACCACCACTGAACAGGGCGGATGAGGTGAATAACAGAATGTCAGGGTGTCACTAATCATATGAATGAGCACAGACAGATGAAATGACTCAATACTTTGGAGTATAATGAGGCCGAAGCCAGTGGCTGTCTTCAAAGAAAGCAGTAATAGTCTTCAGGAGGTGAATTCTATTATGCCAAAGGCCTTTATACTGATTGAGACGATGGTTGGCAGGACCAGAGAGATTGCTGATGCAATGGACAAGATTGAAGGAGTGAAATCTGTTGACCTGGTCACCGGTCCCTATGACATCATTGCCGTAGTAGAGGCGGAAACCTTGAACCAGATTGGTGACATCATTACCCAAGTCATTCACCCCATCGGTGGCATTTCCCGGACGGTAACCTGCCTGGCAATTTAAACAGACACAATCCATTACTACACTAAGGAGTCAACAGGCATGGACTTTCAATTTACCCCGGAGCAGGAGGCGTTTCGCCAGGAAGTGCGTGACTTCCTCGAAGAGGAGATTAGAAACGGGACCTTCCAGCCGATGTGTGACGGCTGGATACAGGGCTACTCTCCTGAGTTCACCAAGAAGGTTGCCAAGAGAGGCTGGATTGGCCTGGCATGGCCGAAGGAGTACGGTGGTCAGGGTCGAAGCAATATTGACCGCCTCATCCTCACCGAGGAGATGCTGCGCTACGGAGCACCCGCTGCCTGCCACTGGTTTGCCGACCGCCAGATAGGCCGTGCCATAATGGCTTATGGCACCGAAGAGCTAAAGCAGGAGTTTTTACCAAAGATTTTAAAGGGAGAGGCCTATGTCGGGCTGGGGATGAGCGAGCCGGAGGCCGGTTCCGACCTGGCATCTCTCCAGACCAGAGCAGTTGAGGACGGCGACGACTATGTCATTACCGGCCAGAAGATGTGGACCAGCTGTGCCCGGTTCATGACTCATGTCTACCTGGTAGCCAGAACAGACCAGGAGGCCCCGAAGCACCGCGGTATCAGCGAGTTCATTGTTGATGCCACCCTGACGGGAATTACCATTCAGCCGACAATTGACATCACCGGCAGCGAAGCCTGGGGTGAGGTCTTCTATGATAATGTCCGAATCCCCAAGAAGTACCTGATTGGCGAGAAAAACCGCGGTTTCTACCAGATACTCAACCAGCTTGATTACGAAAGGGCCGGGCTGGAACGTCTCATGGGCAACTATCCCCTTTTCGATGCCCTCATCCAGTTTACCAAAGAGACAGAGCGAAATGGCGTACCGCTATGCAAGGACTCGTCTATTCGCCAGAAGCTGGCACAACTCCGGGTAGAATTTGAAGCGGGCCGTCTGCTCACTTACCGTGTGGTGCTGGTGATAGAGGAAGGACACGCCCCGAATGTAGAAGCAGCCATGGCCAAGGCCTACTGCACCACCTTTGAGCAACGCCTCGCCAGCGTGGCTACCGAAATACTTGGGCTTTACGGCCAGCTACTCGCCGAGTCAAAATGGGCCCTAATCCTGGGCATGGCACCACACTCCTATCTGGGGTCGAAGGGCTACAGCCTCCAGGCAGGCACCACCGAAGTGCTGAGAAACATCGTGGCTACGCGTGGACTTGGTCTGCCAGCCGAATAGCAGGAGAATGGATGAACAACTTAAAGTTACCACAACTGGCCTGGTATGGCATGAAGGAGCTGCAGTTACCCCTCCCCGAAGGCTGGCAGGTCGAGACCTGTAACATGGCCGGTTATAATCTCCCGGCCCTAACGCCCGACCAGATAGAGGCAGCGGTCGCCGACACCATAGGTACGCCATCTATCAGAGAACTGGCTAGAGGTAAACAACAGGTTGTCATCATATTCGATGACATGACCCGCGTTACGCGGACATACGACATCCTGCCTGCCGTACTTTCGGAACTCGATGCCGCCGGTATCACCGATGACCAGATTCGCCTAATCTGCGCCCTCGGTTGTCACGGTACATATACCCGCGAACATTTCGCCAAGAAGCTGGGCGAGGAAACAATGGCCCGGCTCCCGGTCTACAACCATAACGCCTTCGGTAACTGCACCTATATCGGTAAGACCAAGACCTACGGGACTGAAGTCTACGTCAACGAAGAGGTTATGAAATGCGACCTCAAGATTGCCATTGGTTCGGTAGTCCCCCACCCGATGAACGGTTTTGGTGGTGGTGGCAAAATCATCCTGCCCGGTGTAACTTCCTTCGAGACCACCCGGCAGAACCATCAGTCGTTCTATGAAACAGCTATGCAACCCCGCGAGCATAGAATTGTAGGCATGGGGAATTTCGATGAGAACCCGATGCGAATGGACGTGGAGGAAGCCTCCCGATTGGCTGGCCTGGACATCATGATAAACTGCCTTATTAACACCTGGGGAGAGACGACGGCCATTTTCTCCGGTGCGCTGGAGCCATCTTATGCGGCGGCAGTTCAGGCAGCCAAGAGCCACTACCTGACACCCCATGCCGAGAGCAAGGATGTTGTCATCGCCAATACCTTTGCCAAGGCCAATGAGGGATTTATCGGGGCAAGCATCGCCTATCGTTCCGTAGCTCCGGGTGGTGACGTTGTCCTCATCGCTAACGCTCCGGACGGGCAGGTCACCCATTACCTGCTGGGCACTTTCGGCAACACTAGCTTCGCCCCACTGCGGCAGGGAGCCAGGGTACCACCATACGTTAACCGCCTGATTGTCTTCTCGGAATACCCTGACCTGGCCAGTCGGAGCTGGTTCGGGGAATCGGACAAGGTCGTCTTCCTGCACAGGTGGAATGAAGTCCTAAAAGCCCTTTCTTCCCACGAGGCGGACACGAAGGTTGCCGTTTACCCCAATGCAGAAATCCAGTATTGTATCTGACTATTAATAAATACAGTGGGAGGTAATGATAACTCTGAAGACTGCTGAGCAATACTATGACAGCCTCCGGCAGATGAACCCCGCCGCCTATGTTCTCGGGGAGAAACTGGCCGACGTCACCACCCACCCCCTGACAAGGGGGCAGGTCGCCGCCGTAGCCCAGACCTACGCCCTTACCCATGACCCCGAAGGCCGGGAACTGCTGGTAGCCTACTCCGACCTTATCGGCGAGGAGGTCAGCCGCTTCACCAAACTCTATAAGAGCACCGACGACCTGCTGACCAAGGTCAAGATGCTCAAGTTTCTTTCTCAGCGGACGGGCACCTGCTACATGCGCTGTACCGGACTGGATGCACTAAACGCAGTCGGTGTGACCACCTACGAGGTGGATGCCAGACACGACACAGCATACCACCAGCGATTCCTCGATTACCTGAAATACGTCCAGAAGAACGACATCGTCGTCTGGAGCGGTGTCACCGACGTCAAGGGGGACCGCTCGCTGCGTCCCTCGGCACAGCCTGACCCGGACATGTACCTGCGAATTATCGACCGGAATAAAGACGGCATTGTTGTCCGTGGGGCTAAAGCACACCAGAGCGGCTCGCTTTGTGCCAACGAGGGGTTGATTATACCCTCGCGGGAGATGCGGGAAAATGATAAAGACTACGCCGTTTGCTTCGCCATGCCTGCCGATACAGAAGGCGTTATCCACATCTACGGACGGGGCACACTTGAGGCGAGGGTATTGGAAGGAATCGACCTCGGCAATGTCGACTTCGGTAAGTTCTGCCCGATGGTTGTTTTCGACGACGTTTTTGTGCCGTGGGAAAGGGTGTTCCTCTGCGGCGAGTATGAATTTGCCGGTCCGATGGTGAGAACCTTCGGGAGCTACCATCGTCACTCTCACGGCGGCTGCAAGTGCGGCGTGGGCGATGTAATCATAGGCGCAGCCGCGACCATCGCCGAGTACAATGGTGTCCCTACAGCTTCGCACATCAACGCCAAGCTGGTTGAGATGATAAAGACAGTCGAGACAATGTACGGCTGCTGCCTGGCAGCCTCTATAGAAGCCAGACCCAGCGAATCCGGCATCTATCTGGTCGACAGTGTCCTGGCCAACACTTCGAAGCTGTACGAAGGCCAGGAATACCACGAAGTGCTCCGCCTGCTGGTGGATATCGCCGGTGGTTTTGTCGCTGACCTGCCCTCGGAGAGAGACCTGCATAATCCGGAAATCGGGCACTTTATCGAAAAGTACCTCAAAGGTGTCGCCGATGTGCCCGTCGAGGACAGGATGCGAATGTTCCGTCTCATTGAAAAGCTGGCCTTCGAGACGAGGGATATTGTCTCCAACATCCACGGCGGCGGCTCTCCGGAGGCGCACCGGATGACATTGCTCCGCGATACCGACCTGGAGCCAAAGAAGAAGCTGGCTAAAAGACTGGCTGGCATCAAGGAAAAGGAATAGAGGTTTAAAATGGACTTTAACCTTTCTGAAGAGCAGGAAATGCTGAGGAAATCGGCACGGGACTTTCTGGATGATAAGTGCCCCAAGACGCTTGTCCGGGAGATGGAAACTGACGAGAAAGGGTACCCGCCGGAGCTGTGGCAGGAGATGGCCGGACTCGGTTGGATGGGGCTGGCCTTACCCGAAAGCTACGGCGGTAGTGGTATGGGATTTATCGACCTGGCAATTCTGCTTGAGGAGATGGGAAGGGCCTGCCTGCCCGGTCCGTTTCTTTCAAGTGTGGTCCTCGGAGGTCTCACTATCCTTGATGCCGGGAGTGACGCCCAGAAACAAAAGTACCTGCCTGATATTGCCAGCGGTAAAGCCATCTTTACCCTCGCCCTCACCGAAGCCAGCGCCTGGTATGACGCCGCCTCAATAACCGTCATGGCCACTGCCGACGGGGATACCTACGTGATTGATGGCACCAAGCTCTTCGTTCCTGATGCCCATGTGGCTGACTACCTGCTTTGCGTGGCCCACACGGAACAGTCAGCCAACCCCGAAGAAGGACTTACCGCATTTATTGTGGATGCTACCAGCCCGGGCCTGAGTCACTCCGCCCTGAAAACGATATCCGGTGATAAGCTATTTGAGGTAGTCTTTGACCGGGTACGAGTCCCCGCGGAGAACATCCTGGGGCAACCGGGTAAAGGATGGGAGGTAGTGCAGAGGATAATCGAGCGAGGCGCCGTTGCCAAGTGCTGCGACATCACAGGAGGCCTCCAGCGGGCACTGGAGATGACGCTCGATTACGCCAGGGAGAGGCAGCAGTTCGACCGCCCGATTGGCAGCTTCCAGGTCATCCAGCACTACTGCGCCGAAATGGCAACCGACGTCGATGCCACCAGATTCTGCACCTACCAGGCAGCCTGGATGCTGAGTGAAGGACTACCCTGCCGCAGAGAGATAGCTATTGCCAAGGCATGGGCAGGGGAAGCCTACGAGAGGGTTGTTACACTGGCACACCAGATTCACGGTGCTATTGGCTGTACTATGGACCACGATTTACAGTTCTACACGAAGCGGGGTAAGGCGGCGCAGTTGAGCTTCGGTGATGGTGATTATCACCGGGAGGCGGTAGCCCAGCAGATGGGACTATGAATTCCCAGTGATAGCCTCCAGCCTGGCCAGCACCTCGTTAATAGTCTGCTCCGGTGTGGATGCACCTGCCGTGACGCCTATATGAGAGCGCCCCTCCAACCATGACATCTGAATCTCGTCGGAAATCTCAATCAGGTAGGTCCTGGTTACCGTCGAACATAATTCAGCCAGACGGTTGGTGTTGGCGCTGGTGTGGTCGCCAATGACAAGCATGACCTCTACCCTTCTGGCCAGTTCAAGCGCCGCCGCCTGCCGTTTTCTAATATCATGGCAGATAGTGTCAATAATACGTAGCTCGGAGTCCCTGGCAAAGGCAGAGTCAATAAGCTTCTTAGCAAACTCAGTGAAGTTGGCCGGTATTTGAGTTGTCTGGGCAAGGACACCTAATCTGCGGGGTAACGGATTAAGCTTAGCTACGGAATCAGCGTTCAAAGTAGCCATTCCCCTGCCACCGGCCCAGCCAAGTATGCCCTTCACTTCAGGGTGTTCAGCATCACCATATACCACGACAAAAAAGCCAGACTTGGCCAACCTGGCCGCCACAAGCTGTGCCCGCCGCACAAACGGACAATATGTAGTATTGATGATTTGAATATGCCGGGCTCTGATTTCTTCTTCTAGCTGGGGACTGATGCCATGGGCGCCAGTAGCTACCGTATCACCCCTGATGTCATCAACATCCCTGGCTACCGTAACACCAATTTCGGCCAGCCTCTGTACTACCTGCTTGTTATGGACAACCGGGCCCAGCGTCTCAACGGTGCCCCGTTCACGGGCGACCTTCTCCAGAATGTCGATAGCCCGCTTCACTCCAAAGCAAAATCCCATACCGGCAGCCTTTTCAATCTTTACTGTCATACTCACTGCTCCGCCCTTACACGGGCATAGGCTCCCCGGTAGTTTTCAGGAAGAAGCTCAGCGATACGCTCCATGATGTATTCAGCACATTCATCGCGGTCTTTTTTACCATTAGTCGGCAACAGGTAGAAGGGCTGCCCAAAAGTGACCGTGAGCCTTGGGCGTCGCAACCAGGCCATACCTCTGACAGCCTCTGTGCCGGTAATAGCTACTGGCAGTATGGGAACGCCAGTCTGCAGCGCAATTAGTGCTGCGCCGGGGAAAGCACGTCGTAGCTTATGGGTCCGGCTTCTCATACCTTCGGGGAATACAGCCAGAGCATAGCCGTCAGCCAGTATTTTCTCGGCAGCTATTAGCGCTTCCCGCTGAATCCCATTCCGTCGTAACGGAATCGCTCCGAGACCACGAATGAAATAGCCGCCCAGTCTGGAGCGAAACAGCCCTTCCTTGGCCATAAATACCACATACCGCCCCAGGCTGACGCTGAGCAAAGGCGGGTCAAGGTTTGTCATATGGTTGGCAACAACCAGCAGGGGACCTTCCCGGGGTACATTCTCTTTGCCCCTTATCTGCCAGCGGCTCAACAAGAATATCAGTGTCCAGACTACTGGATAAGAGACCCGGTATACCCAGTGCACGGCTTAAATCCTCTTACAGATACAGGAAATTATTTACGTGGATTATATATCACGGCCAAGAGGAAGACAAACAGAGTAAAAGTCATTAAACCTTGGCAATAATTGGCGGGTACAAACAGGGCTCCCCGCTCCAGGCCTGCCTACGCAATAACTACCCTTGTGTCGCCCGTTTGCTTGATAACTTCACCGACGACCTCTGCTTCAGGCAGGGCTCGTGTTATCCGGCTGGCGTGCTCGGGTGAGCATATCACCGCCATGCCGATACCCATATTGAAGACGCGGTACATCTCGTCGCGGTCAACGTTACCCCGCCGCTGAATAAGGTCAAAGATTGGGGGGGCAGCCCAGGTCCGACTCTCAAAGTGCGCTGCTACACCCTCAGGTAGAACACGGGGCACATTTTCAATTAGACCACCGCCGGTGATATGTGCCATCCCTTTTATAAAGGGTAACAGTGGCTTCAATCGGTTGTAGTAGCAGCGGTGCGGTTCCAAGAGTTCCTCTCCCAGAGTCCGCCCCAGCTCAGGGTAAGGGGTATCCAATGCTGTTCTGGTCTCACCGAAAATTTTGCGCACCAGAGAATAACCGTTGGTATGCAAGCCACTGGATGGCAAACCGATAATGGTATCACCAACAGTAATCGCCTTGCCCGTGATAATCTTCTCTTTCTTCACCATCCCGATGACAAAACCTACCAGGTCATAGTCCTCAGGGGTTGCATAAAGTCCGGCCATTTCTCCGGTTTCGCCACCAATAAGGGCACAACCAACCTCGCGGCAGGCCCGGGCCAGTCCTTGAACGATGGCCTCCACCTTATCCGGTATCATCTTACCCATGCCGATATAGTCCAGAAAGAACAGTGGCTCAGCGCCGCAGGTGAAGATGTCGTTGACACAGTGACTGACTATATCAATGCCGACCGTATCGTGCTTGCCCAGGGCGTTGGCAATCTTTGTCTTGGTACCAACCTGGTCAATGCTGGACACCAGAACCGAGCCGGTATCGCCCATAAACTCAAAAAGCCCACCGAAAAAGCCGACGCCACTCAGGACCTCAGGACGAAGGGTAGACTGTGCCAGCTTACCGATACGTTCTACTGCCCTGTCTTTAGCATCAATATCCACACCAGCCCCGGCGTAGGTTTCTCCCATGACACCTTGCTCCTGAATGCTCTTATTCTACCGGCCAAACAGCTTCCTCAGCCACCCAGGTCCCTCCTCATTGACCTCGACTATTTCGCCCCCGCAACGGACATAATTCTTGCAGGGTAATATACCCCTCGGCTCAATACCACGTGCTCTGGCGGCCGTCTGCCACGCTGTCATGCCACCATAGGCCAGGTTGAGGTCATCCTTTTCAGTGAGTTCGAGACCGCACCTGTCACAGCGTAGCTTCTTTGCCAATATTACTTACCTGCAGCGAGTCCCTGAAAATATACCCGCCAACCCTAGCCGTGCCTGCTGACAAAACGTTTCATCCTGGCAAGGGCTTCCTCAATATCAGCCATCGAGGTAGCATAGCAGCAACGAACATACCCCTCACCACAATCCCCAAAGGCGGAACCAGGAACCACGGCCACCTTCTCTTCCGTAAGCAGTGCCTCGGCAAACTCCTCTGAAGTCATGCCGGTCTTCTTGATTGATGGAAAAGCGTAAAATGCTCCCTTCGGCTCAAAACACGACAGACCAATATCACACAGCCCCTTGACCATAACGAGACGACGCCGGCCATAGTCCTCCACCATTTCAGCGGCGCTTTCTTCACCCGCCCTAAGTGCCTCAGTCGCCGCCACCTGGGCCATTGTCGGGGCGCACATCATTGTATACTGGTGTATCTTGGTCATAGCGGCGATTACTTCTCTGGGGGCTGCCGCATAGCCGATGCGCCAGCCGGTCATGGCATACGCCTTGGAGAAACCACCGAGCAGAATGGTATGCTCTCTCATATCGGGCAAGGCAGCTACACAGGTATGCTCCACTCCGTAGACCAGTTTCGCATAAATCTCGTCGGAAATGACCAGCAACCCGTAGTGTTTGGCCACCTCGGCAACCTCCGTCATTTTCTCACGGCTCATCACGGCACCAGTGGGGTTCGCCGGATAGCCAATAAGGACTGCCCTGGTCCTGTCAGTTATGCGTGCCTCAATATCGGCGGCGCTTAATTCAAAGCCGTCATCCTCATATGTCGGCACGGTAATTGCCTTACCTCCGGCGAGAATAACACAGGCATCATAAGCAACGTAATGGGGGTCGGGCATGATTACCTCTTCTCCGGGGTCGAGAATGGCCCTCATTGCCAGGTCCAGCGCCTCACTGACACCTACCGTAATCAGGAGCTCTGTATTGGGGTCGTATTGCAGGTCGTAATGGTGATACAGGTATCGGGCAAGCTCCTCGCGCAACTCGGGCATACCCAGGTTGGAGGTGTACATCGTCTGACCCTTCTCCAGCGACTCGATGGCCGACTCAATAATATGCCACGGAGTGGCGTAGTCAGGCTCGCCAACACCCAGCGAAATCACTCCTTCGATGGAGGCCAGCAGGTCAAAGAACTTGCGTATCCCCGAAGGGGAAAGCTGGTTTGTCCGCTTCGATATGTGGTACTTCTTGCTATGGACCCCTGGTTTAGACTTCGATACCATAACAGTCTCCTGACAGGTCAGCGAAAAACATGCGTGCCGCTAGAGTATTACGGGCTGACGCTTAACCTCCTCCTGGCCTTCAACAATTTCACCGTCCTCCTTGTACCTCTTGAGGACGAACTGGGTGACGGTCTGAGTTACTCCCTCGATATGGGACAGCTTCTGAGAAACGAAGTCGGCAATCTCGTGGTTGCTCTTGCCCGCCACCAGCACAAACAGGTCATAGGTGCCGGAGACGAGATACACCGTGCGTGTCTGTGGAAAGCGGTAGATACGCTCGGCTATGGAGTCGAAGCCAACGTCCTTCTGGGGAGTAAGCTTGACCTCAATCAGCGCCCAAACATGCTCGCCTTCGACCTGGTCCCAGTTGACTATTGCCTTGTATTTGAGAATGGTGCGGTCTTTCAAGGCCTGCTTGATGAGCCTGGAAACCTCGGCCAAAGACATGCCTGTCATCTCGGCAATCTGCTTGGGAGTTGTCCGGGCATCGTTCTCAAGTATCTTGAGAATGTCACTCAACATCTATCAGCTCCTCACAAGCTCGGTCAAGGACCACCGTCCTTCTGCTACATTATAGCAGAGCTTAAACCTTTTGTTCCCCCCCACGCGCACCCGAAAGCACCTTTTCCCCGGTTCCTGCCAGGTCCCTTCTATCTCCTGGACCTGATATTCCACATCCTGCCAGCGGAAGGACTCCGGTCTCTCTGCATAAGTATGACCAGAATAACATCTTACCTCAAGGTTATTCAATACCCCACCTCCCCTTTTGTGTTATTGCGAGTGCAGCGAATCAATTCCAAAATCGCCCTTGGTCCCCCTTTTCAAAGGGGGGAACTCAACCTCTCTCTTTCGCAAAGGGAGATTGAGAGGGATTTCAACGGGAAGAGTTTTGGAAAGAGGGACTTCGCCCTCTAGAGAACTCTCCTTTTATCAGGATTTACGCCGCAGGAAGTGGAGACGGTCTCGGCTGATAAAGCGGCTTTTCTCTTTACCCTCGCCGATACTCTTCAATATCAAGGCCATCTCCTCAATGACAGCCTCCCATAGCTTTTCCCCCAGTTCGGCACTGGCCTCGGTGGGGTCACCGATAACGCCCGTTTCTGAGTAGCGGCTGAAATCGAGATTAAGGTCAGACCAGTCGACCTCCTTACTGTGAGGATTGGATATTTTCTCAGTGCGAACAGCCTCCGGTCGACGGTATAGCGCGATGGAGGTGCCGAAGCTATCAGCGTGGCCTCCGGGATTGTCCGGATTACCTATACGGCACCAGATATCGTGAAATGGGTGGCCGGGTAAATAGGCCCTGACCTTACTTCGGTGTTGCCTGTTAAACCGCTTTACCGTTTCCCGCAGGTCATGCCCGCCGCAGCCCCGCCAGACAACAATTTTCTGAAATCCCTGCTCGGCAAGCGACTTTAAAATCGCGAATACGAGAGACTCGTGCAGGTCTTTGGGGATATCAATATAGCCGCTGCCAAAGTTCCGGTGCTCTGGTGTCGGGCCGAATGGCATGACAGGCAAAACCAGCGAGTGAACCCCGAAATCGCTAGCTGCCTTCTTTGAGGCAGCCAGACAGTAATGCTCAGCCTGCCAGGTATCAAAGTCCACCGGTAGGTGCGGCCCCATCTGCTCCGTACAGCCGGTAGGAACTATGGCCAGCCAGCCCTGCTTTGCCCGGTCACGAATTTCCTCGTAGGTTAAATCACCATAACGCATGCGCAATACCCTAGTTCAGAACTCAGGTCTCCTCTTATGCCAGTCGGTCGCCTGCTGATAGGTGTGGGCAATTTTGAGGATAGTCTCCTCGGCGAAGGGTTTTGAGATTATCTGCATACCAATGGGCAGCCCGTCGGCGAAGCCGGCCGGTATTGACATTCCCGGCAGCCCGGCGATGTTTATCGGCAGGGTACAGACATCGGAGAGGTACATCTGCACCGGGTCGTCCACCTTCTCCCCTATCTTGAAGGGTACAGTGGGGGAGGTGGGGGTTACCAGGACATCGAACTTCTCGAAGGCCTCATCGAACTCCCTCCGTATCAGGGTGCGTACTTTCTGCGCCTTGAGATAGTAGGCATCGTAATAACCGGCGGAGAGGGCGTAGGTGCCGAGCATGATACGCCTTTTCACCTCATCACCGAAACCATACTGCCGTGTCTTGTCCATCGTATCCCACATCGTCTCGGCACCCTGATAGCGAAAGCCGTACTTGGTACCATCGTAGCGGGCCAGGTTGGCCGAGGCCTCAGACGGGGCAATAATATAGTAGACCGCCAGGGCGTGGCGGGTGTGGGGCAACGATACCTCACCGACTTCTGCTCCCATCTCCTTAAGCTTGCTGATGGCCGCCCGTATCGCTTTCTCAACCTCGGGCTGCATCCCCTCGACGAAGTACTCCTTGGGGATGCCGATTTTCATCCCCTTAATATCGCCCGTCAGGCACCGTGTGTAGTCGGGGACGGGATATGGGGCGGAGGTAGAATCACGTTTATCATAACCGGCGATAACGTTCATCACCAGGGCACAGTCGGTAACATCCTGTGTTAGCGGCCCAATCTGGTCGAGCGAACTGGCAAAGGCCACCAGACCGTAGCGGCTCACCCGGCCGTATGTAGGCTTCAGGCCGGTAACACTGCAAAAACCGGCTGGCTGGCGGATACTACCGCCGGTATCCGAGCCAAGAGCGTAGACGGCCTCACCAGCCGCCACAGCCGCCGCCGAGCCACCGCTGCTGCCACCGGGCACGCGCGACAGGTCCCAGGGGTTGTGGGTGGGGAAGAAAGCCGAGTGCTCCGTCGAGGAGCCCATGGCAAACTCGTCCATATTGCTCTTGCCGACCATCACCATGCCGGCCCCATTCAGCTTCTCGACCACCGTAGCATCGTACGGCGGTACGAAATTTTCCAGCATCTTCGAGGAGCAGGTGGTACGTACCCCCCGCGTGCACATGACATCTTTAATCAACGCCGGTATGCCAGTGAGGGGACTACCATCACCGGCAGCGATAAGCTCATCGGCCTTCCGGGCTTGCTCCAGGGCAAGCTCCCCGGTCACCGTAACAAAAGCACCAACCTCCGGTTCCAATTTCTCTATGCGCTCCAGGTATGCCCTGGTCAACTCCACCGATGAGACCTGTTTCTCCCTGAGCAGTCGGTGGGCTTCGTGTATCGTCAACTGGTTATGGTTCACTATCTACCTCACTCCCTTATATCCCCTTCAGGGAGAACCCTTCAGGGTGAACCCCTCTCCTTCAAAGGAGAGGGGGAAGATTAATACCGAAGGGGCTTTGCCCCTTCGGACTTCCCCTCAAAGAAAACACCGCCGGTTATAACCTCAATGCCCATTATTCAAGGACAGCCCGTACCCTGAAGGAGTCCTCGTCTTCCTGAGGGGCGTTGGCAAGGATGTCCTTGCGGGGGAACGAATCGCAGGGCTCGTCCTTCCTTAGGACATTCTGTAACGCCAGAGACTGAGCGGTCGGTGGGACATCATTGGTGTCGACAGACTGCAAGATTTCAAAATTCTCAAGAATATTGGAGAGTTGTTCCCTGGCCCTCTCAACCTCTTCATCGCTCATACCGAGTCGTGCCAGCCGGGCAATATGCAACACCTCTTCACGGGAAAGTTTCATTACCTACCTCATATTCTTATGCTGGCCAATTATAACACCCGCTCTCACGTGACAGCAACGCAACTACATCATGCAGACGCACCCCTGCCCATCCTGATATAATAAATACCAGAGCCGGAAAAACAGGCCAGTAACGATGCGTGATAAAATCGATACCCTATTTATCTTGAAAGTAGTCACTTCTCTGCTGGAGCAGGCAGTCCTCGTAGCGGTGGTGCTCTGGGTATTTCCGCAGATAGACATACACATGCCGGTATGGGTACTTGCTCCAGCTTCAATAGTCTTGCAGGGCTACAACGTATTTAGCTACCGTAAGAGTATCCATGCCTTGAGGGCACAGCCGATGCCCGGTATGGCCAACATGGTCGGCAGTCAGGGTGAAGCGATCAAGCCACTGGCCCCCGACGGCCTCATCAAGATAAGGGGTGAGCTCTGGGCAGCCACCGCTGTCAACGGTAAGATAGCAACCGGCCGCAACGTGACCGTGGTGGGGCAAAGCGGACTGAAACTGGTTGTCCGTGAGAACGACTAAACTGAACTGGTAGCCTCACGAGAATTGACACCCCCAACATATGACCCCTACAATAGCAATAACCATAGCATCGCAGTAGTATTCAGGTGTGCTGATACCCAAACAGCGAGGAGGGAGTATCTGTATGAATGCCAAGGAGATGGTTGTCGCTTCCCTGATGCAGACCCGGGGTTACCTGAACCGGTCACTGGAGGGACTGAGCCAGGAGGATTTTGCCTGGAGACCGAACGACCAGTGCAATAGCATCGCCTTTATCATGTGGCACGCTGTGCGCGTGGAAGACTACTTTTTCACGCGGGTGCTCCAGCGAAAAACCGCAATCTATGAGACAGACGGCTGGATGGAGAAGCTGGGTACTCCACCAGACTCAGGCTATGGCTACACCATAGACCAGTTACGGACCTGGCCCGTACCGAAACTGGAGGACCTCCGGGGATATGCCGACGCCGTCCGTCAGAGCTCGCTGGCATACATTGAACAATTGACACCCGAAAAAATGCTGGAACTTGTGCGACCGGACCGCCCACCAGACACCATCGGCGGGATGCTGATTCGCATCTGTACCGAAATAGCCCTGCACACGGGACAGATTGACTACTTACGCGGACTTCGCTGCGGGTTTGTCGCCACCGAGGCACCGCAATTCTGAGAAAACCTCCGGCTTCAGCAAAGTTGCTATGGGAAAAAGGAGCCTTGCCCGGCCTATGTATGAGCCAAGGTTCTACCGTCACTGGTCGGTTGATAAGAACCTGGTCTCTTTCAATGTTACGGTGAAGGAGACCGACCTTTATATACGGGCAAAACGCGACCTGCAGCCGGAAGCCTGTCAGCTGGTAATCAAAGAGCGTACTGCTCTCGAAAACTACATCCAGCGCCATCCCGGATTTGTCGTTGCTATGGAACCATATCCTATCGAGGACAAGGCTCCTGGCATAGTCAAGGAGATGGCGGAGGCAGCGGAAAAGGTGGGCGTTGGCCCGATGGCAGCCGTTGCTGGGGCCATTGCTGAGCGCGTCGGTAAAGAATTGCTCAAGTTCTCCCCGGAGGTTATCGTAGAAAACGGCGGTGACATCTTTCTTAAGAGCCAGCAGAGGAGGCTGGTAGGAATCTATGCAGGCAAAAGTGCTTTCGCCGACCAGCTGGCTCTGGAGGTCCAGGCCTCAGAGACGCCGCTCGGTATCTGTACCTCCTCCGGGACAGTTGGGCATTCACTCAGTTTCGGCAAAGCCGATGCTGTAATCGTGCTGTCCCCCTGCACGGCCCTGGCAGATGCAGCCGCCACGGCCATCGGTAATATAATCAAGGAAGTTGACGATATTCCCCGCGGGCTCGATTTCGCCAGGGAGATTGAAGGGTTGAAGGGTGCTGCTATCATCAAGGATGATAAGATGGCCCTCTGGGGCAAGATAAAGATTGCGCGAAGGTGACGATGAAGGTAGTAGTGGCCATGAGCGGCGGCGTCGACTCATCGGTGGCCGCCGCTCTCCTCAAAGAACAGGGCTATGAGGCCATTGGGATAACGATGCAGCTCCAGCCATCAAACCGGCTTGCCGGGGAAGCCGACCGATTCGGTGGATGCTGTGGTCTCGGTGCCATTGCCGATGCCCAAAAGGTGGCCCGCAGGCTGGGTATCCCCCATTATGTGGTCAATTTTCGCGATATTTTTGCGCAGTATGTGATTGCCGACTTCTGCCGCGAGTACCGCCTCGGACGGACACCCAATCCCTGCATCCGCTGCAATCAATACATCAAGTTCGACGCCCTGCTCAGGCGGGCGCGTGAACTCGGTGCTTTGACGGTCGCCACAGGGCACTATGCCAGGATAGTAAATGACCACGATAGGTATCTCCTCAGAAAAAGCACCGACCGGCACAAAGACCAGACCTATTTTCTCTATACAATGACCCAGGAGCAGCTGCGGCACAGTCTGTTCCCGGTGGGGGGCCTGACCAAGGCAGAAGTGCGACGCATCGCTGAAAAGCTTGAGCTACCTGTTATCGACAAGCCGGAAAGTCAGGAAATCTGTTTCATCCCGGACAATGACTACGCCCGATTCCTTGAAGAGTATACTGGCACCGCTGCTCGCCCGGGACCGATTATAGACCGGCAGGGGAATATCCTCGGGGAGCACCGTGGGATAGTATCATACACAATCGGCCAGAGGAAAGGGCTGGGTATTGCCAGCCGGGAACCATTATACGTGATAGCCATCGACCCTCAGAATAACACCATCACCGTCGGCGGGAAAAACGAAGTATATGCCACCGGGCTCACCGCCTCGAACCTGAACTGGATATCCATCGAAAAAATAGATAGCCCCATGAATGTAAAAGCCAGAGTCCGCTATCGCCACCATGAGGCCAAGGCAACGGTAACTCCAACGAGCACCAGTGAAGCTATGGTAAAATTTAGGGAACCACAAATGGCGCTCACTCCGGGGCAGGCTGTCGTCTTCTACGATGATGACAGTGTAGTTGGTGGCGGGTTGATAGCCTCTGTATACGAATAAGTGGTATCATTAAAGTAAGAGCCATAGTGCCGAATTTAGAAATAAGGAGGCAGGGAGACATCACTTATCTGACTTATCCCGAGACGCCTGGATGAGCAGAGTAGTTGCCGTTTGCCGGAGCGAAAAAAAGGGCACCACTAAGGATGTGGTCCCTGAGGTCGTTCTAAAAGAAGACTATGGTGTTGAGAATGACGCCCACGCTGACAGCGCCACCCATCGTCAGGTCAGCCTGCTGGCCACGGAGAGCATCAAAAAGATGCGTGACCTGGGCCTTGACGTTGGCCCGGGCGATTTCGCCGAGAACATCACCACCGAAGGGATAGAGCTGTTCTCATTCAAGCCCGGTACCAGGTTGTCCGTGGGTGAAGAGGTAACACTGGAGATTACGCAGATTGGCAAAGAGTGCCACGCCGGTTGCGCTATCCTGAAAATGACCGGCAAATGTATCATGCCCAAGGAGGGCATCTTTGCCCGGGTGATTCGGGGTGGGGTGGTACGTGCCGGTGATATCATTAAGACAACCCACTAGCACTCAAGAAGAGCAGGGGAATTACGACACATGGTAGACAGAGACAAAGAACTGGTCGAGCAAATAAATGACCTTAGAAAACAGAGGAATGCTGTTCTTCTGGTTCACAACTACCAGAGAGGTGAAGTCCAGGATATAGCCGACTTCATCGGGGACTCCCTGGAATTGAGCCAGAAGGCCGCCGGGACTGACGCTGATGTAATCGTATTCTGTGGCGTGCATTTCATGGCAGAGACGGCCGCCATCCTCTGCCCGGACAGGACAGTCCTGTTACCGGACGCCCATGCTGGCTGCCCCATGGCTGATATGATAACCGCAGACAGGCTCCGTGAGAAAAAGGCGGAACTCCCCGACGCCGCCGTCGTCTGCTATGTTAACTCCAGTGCCGACGTCAAGGCGGAATCGGATATCTGCTGTACCTCGGCTAATGCGGTCAAGGTCATAGAGGCCATTGACGACGAGGAGATACTGTTCATCCCCGACCAGTACCTGGGCCACTACGTCTCCACAAAGACAGATAAAAAGATACACCTCTGGCCCGGATATTGTCCTACCCATGCCCGGATACAACCAGACGACATTACCCGACTGAAGAGGGAACATCCCGAAGCCAGGGCAGTAGTCCACCCCGAGTGCCGTCCTGAGGTAATCGAGCTGGCGGATGCTGTCCTCAGCACCAGCGGGATGTGCCGCTACGCTCAGGAGACCGATGCCCGGGAGATAATTGTCGGCACCGAAATCGGGATAATACACCGGTTAAAAAAGGAGAACCCAAGCAAGACATTCTTCCCAATCTCTGACAAAGCCATTTGCCCCAACATGAAGAAAATCACCCTGGAAAAGGTTCTCTGGTCACTCAAAGAGATGTCGCCACAGGTCACCGTTCCCGAACCGATACGTGTCAGGGCCAAGCAGGCAGTGGACTGGATGCTGGAGATAGTCTAGCTATGGCGGAATTCAACCAGGTGGTTATCTTCGTCACCGCCGGCAGCCACGAGGAAGCCGAAGTAATCGCCGACGTTCTTCTGGAACAATACAAGGCTGCCTGTGTTAACATCATACCTGCGGTGGATTCCCATTTTCGGTGGGAAGAAAAACTAGAAACGGGGCAGGAGGCTCTTCTCATCATCAAGACGCGGGCCTCACTGGTGGAAGAGGTCACTAACCTGGTCAAGACCGTCCATTCCTACGATGTTCCCGAGGTCATCGCCCTACCGATTATCGGCGGCAACCCCGAATATCTGGCCTGGATAGATGCCGGGACCGAGACCGACTGAAACACGGGCTTAGCCTCAAAACATTGACAAAACACCCCCGTTTATGGTATATTACATTATTGGATCGGGTGGTACCCAACGAAACTGCGGAGGTGGGTTATGAGACTTCATGCAGTTCTGGGGGTGAGGCAGGTTGACAGTTGAGGCCCTGCGTAAGCGGGGCTTCGGGAAGCGGACCCGGCTCCAACAATATGAAGGCCGTTCTCTTTAAAGAGAGGCCAGGTGCGGTGGAGTACCGCAAGTGAGCTCGGTTCGACCTGAGTGGACTCGTAGTGGGGGGCATCGGCATCGGTGTCCTCCACTTTTTTATTAGCCTCAGGCCGAGCCCGGCGTGATAAACATCATTTTGTGACCTGCTGCTCGGTATGGCATAATAAGACTACCGAGCCTGTTCGCTACAGGAGGTCTGCTAAGAGTGAGAGTGCGATACGGAGGCTACCGTGGTTTTAGCATGACCCCGATATGGGTCTTGCTGGCAATAAACCTCGTCTTCTTCATTGCCTACCTGATAAAAGAAAACCTCATCATTTCCACCTTTGGCTTTACGCCTGGTGAATTTCTTAACCAGCCCTGGACAATTGTAACCAACATGTTCGTCCACGTCAGTGTGTGGCACATCCTGTTCAACATGCTCATGCTCTACTTCTTTGGTTCTTACCTGCTGGGACTGGTCGGGGAAATTAAGTTTCTTATCGTTTATTTCGTCGGCGGCATTCTGGGCAATCTCCTCTTCTTTGTGCTGGCACCTGACTATGTTACCGCCGTCGGCGCTTCTGGAGCCATCTACGCCATCATGGGTACTATGGCCGTGATGAGACCCCGTCTCAAGGTACTCATCTGGTTCCTCGTCCCGGTTGACCTCTGGATTCTGGTTATCATTCTTGGCGCCCTAATCGTCGCCTCCGAGACGACGTCAACCAACATCGCCTGGCAGGCTCATCTCGGCGGGCTGGCAGTCGGGCTGGCTGCCGGCCTCTACTTCCGTAAAAAGGAATACGGCCGGTTCTGGGGCTAACCAGCGCAAGGAGCCATATCCGACATGGAAACTGTAAATGTACTGGTCTCGATACCTATCGGTGAGGAACTCCTGAACCGGATAGCCGCCATCAGCCCTAGGATAAAGGTGCAGAATATCTGGGACCTGAGCAGGGCCGACTTCATGGGCGATTCCTCAGCAAAAGGCGAACTTGATATCGCGCTGGCCGATGCCGAGATTGTCTGCGGTCTCCGGCTGCCCCGGGACCTCATCAGCCGGGCACCGAAATTAAAATGGGTCCAGGTGATGACTGCTGGTGTCGACCGTTTCCTGGACAGCAACTTCCGCAGGAGCACGGTAATACTGACCAATGTCAGCGGCATTCACGCCACGCCAATCAGCGAGTTCGTCATGGAGCAGATGCTGATGTTCGCCAAGAACGCCCGTCTGTGCTTCGAGCTGAAGCAGAAAAAGCAGTGGCAGCGCTATTCGCCATCGACTCTACGGGGCAAAACGGTCGGGATTGTCGGTCTGGGCCACATCGGGAAAGAGGTGGCACGGCTGTCCAAGGCCTTCGGTATGAGAATCATCGCTACCCGCCGGTCTAAGCCACGAACACAGCATACCCGCAACGTTGACCTGATGCTGCCGCGACAGGAGCTGCCACAACTGCTAGCTGAGAGCGATTACGTGGTAATCACCCTGCCCTATACCCACGAGACCGATAAGCTGTTCGGCGAGACAGAGCTTAGGTCGATGAAATCCTCAGCCTACCTGATAAACATCGGGCGTGGGGGTATCATTGATGAGGACGCCCTGGTCCACGCCCTCAGTGAGAACTGGATTGCCGGGGCCGGCCTCGACGTCTTTACCACCGAGCCGCTGCCACCGGAGAGCGAGCTCTGGGAGCTGCCCAACCTGCTCTTCAGTCCCCACGTCTCCGGTGATATGGAAGACTACATCAGCCGCGCCACTGAGGTCTTCTGCAATAACCTGAGACACTATCTCGAAGGGAAAAGACTGCTTAACGTGGTAGATAAGCAGAAGGGGTACTAATCACTCCCGCTTGACATTCTAAAGTAGAGTGCAATAGAATCGAGCCAGACTATGCAAACCCTTAAAATAATAGGTCTCACTTTTCTTAGTTTTCTTCTTTTCCTGCTGCTGATTGTCTTCAGTGTCGCATTCCTGGCCAACGGCACCGCTCTCAATCCGAAATTCATTACCAAAGAGCTCGACAGCATTGATGTTTCCTCAATAGCCATTGACCTGATAGAGGATGATGAGTTCGGAGAGGACATGGACATCCCGGAAGAGCTTAAGACAGCCCTTTACGATACCATCGAGGAAACAGAGCCGATTATCAAGGCCACACTGAATGAGGCAATTCTCTCTGTAGGTAACTACCTGCGCGGTAAAACAGATGAACCAGAACTGGCGCAGGTGCTTAGTGATACCTTCCTTAACGAGGACTTTGTAGCCGACCTGCTCGCTGAAGTGGATATCGCGGCAGTGGTCGAGGCGTCCCTTGAGACCGACGAGATAGATGAAGAATTTCTGAATTCCCTAATCGATACCATCTCCGAGATTGAGCCGGGGCTGAAAGAGCAGGTAGCTGCAGCCTCCGGCCCCGTCTTTGATTACGTCCTGGCAGAAACAGACAGTATTGACCTTAAGCAAACGCTGCGGGATACTCTACTCAGTACCGATTTCGTCACCTACCTGATAGATAATCTGGACATATCCCTGCTCGCCTCTGAGTTTATCGAGGACAATATTAAAGGCATCGTCCCCGTTGAACTGGACTTCATTACCGATGAACTGGACGATATCGCTACCATCATCGAACCGACCCTCAAGCAGGCCTTGAGCGACAATACCGATGAAATCCTCGACTACCTGCTGGGTGAGACTTCAACACTCAGCGTGGCTATATCCCTGGGACCGGTGCGGGATGACCTGGAGAATGCCCTGAGGCAGACTGTCCTTGATAACCTGCCCCCGGAGTGGCAGGGGCTACCGCAGGAAGAAATTAAGCAGCGGGTAAATGATTTCGTCAACGATGCCATGGACGCAATACCTGACACCCTAGACCTTGGTGAAGACCTGTTCAGTCCTGAGTTGTCGGAGGACGTCTCCGATGCCCTGGCCGAAGCAGAGGATTCACTGACCGAGGTAAGAGAGGAGATTCAGGACCAGCTATCAGAAGCCGAGACCACGCTCGAAGATATTAGACAGTATATCGGCTGGGGCATCATGGGTTACTGGGGTCTGATAGCTGTAATAGTGCTTCTCATCCTCGCCATTATTGGCATTTATCACCAGGTAAAGGGTGCTTCCCTGCATCTGGGGATAATGTTCCTTGTCTTAGGGATTATTGAGTGTGTCGTTGTGTTTGTAGGTAGAGGTATTGCCATCAGAGAAATCGCTAAACAGGACATTCCGGCGGCAGTACAACACCTGCCAGACAAACTAATCACGGACGTCACCAGTCCCCTGGCCGCACTCAGCATCGGGCTGATAGTTCTGGGGATAATCCTTATCGCCGCGGCTATTCTCTACCCGAGACTGCGTTCATCAGGAGCCAGTTAGCCACCAACCTCAACCGGATTTAGTTTCGTAAGAACCAAAGATGAAGTCCAGGTCTTCCTGGAGAGCGGTGATTTTATTCTGAGGAAAGAGTTTCTCATCAATATCCAGTATCAGCTTCGTTTCGTCCCTGGGTAAGCCGACCAGGTGTGCCCGGAGACACTCCTTATCATCCTTACCACCCTTGAAAGTGATAGTGCCCCGGTAAATAAATGACGAAGAGTCATTGGGCAGAGAATATGTCTCCAGCTTGGCATCACCGATTGATACGCCCTGCTTCTGGACGAAGTCTCTTATCTCATCATAGAGCAGCCCCGGATTCACCTCCCGATACACCTTCTTTATCTGCATCTTGCGTCCCCCGCCTTTCCTTTCTCGGCTATTAGATTAATCATAAGGGTTTGCGCTTCCTTGTCAAGTCGGAATAAGCATGGTTATATTTGCATCTGGTTGTTCCGTCATTGCGAGTGACCCGCCTGCCATAGTCCTCGCCTACCGAAGTCGTACGGCTAGCAGGCCGAAGGGAGGCGGGCAGGAACGAAGCAATCCCGCCAGGCGTGGGAGTGAGATTGCCGCGGGGGTTCAAGCCCCCTCGCAATGACACACTAGGCAGAACCACAAGCATTATCAGGTATAATAATAGCACAATTTTCATCGTCTCCGGCATTTGTATTGGCAGTGTTGACAGAACACCTCACCAACCCTAGTATTGGGAGGTAAGACCTATCATGCCTGCTGAAGTTGATGTAGCCATTATTGGGGCCGGTGTTGTCGGCCTGGCGATTGTCGCCGAGCTGTCACGGCGGCAAAAGGGTGTCTTCGTTATCGAAAAGAACCGTGCCTTCGGACTGGAGACGAGCAGCCGAAATAGCGAGGTCATCCACGCCGGTATCTACTACCCCGAAGGCTCTCTCAAGGCAAAGCTTTGCCTCGAAGGGAACCGGCTGCTCTACGAGTTCTGCCAGAAATATGAAATCAGCCACCGGAAGCTGGGGAAAATTATTGTTGCCACTGATGAAGGCGAGGTCACTAGACTTGAAGAGCTTTACCGGCAGGGCTTGAGAAACGGCGTCAACGATTTGAGGCTTCTCTCACGGAAAGAGGTGAAGGAACTCGAACCAAATGTCGAGGCTACCGCCGGGATGCTGTCCCCCTCCACCGGCATTATCGATAGCCATTCCCTGATGAGGGCCTTGCATGGGCTGTCCAGGGAACAGGGTACCGATTTCGTCTTTGATACCGAGGTGGTCGGCATCGAAAAGACCGGGGACAAATATCGTGTGGAGATACAGGACCGGGAGGGCACCTCATCCTTCACCACTGATGTCCTGATAAACTCGGCCGGTCTTAATTCCGACACAATAGCCCGCCTCGCCGGAATTGACATCGACCGGGCCGGGTACAGGCTTCATTACTGTAAGGGTGAATACTTCAGCCTGAATTCACGGGACGGGGCACCGGTGAGCCGGCTGGTCTATCCCCTTCCTGAACTGGCCGGCAAGGGAATCCACGTTACCCTGAACCTGGACGGTCAGGTGAGACTCGGTCCCAATACACAATACATTGACGAGCCTGACTACAAGGTGGACGAGGCCCAGAGAGAGGCCTTCTACCAGTCCGTAAAAAAGTTCCTCCCCCGGCTCCGACTCGAAGACCTTGAGCCTGACTTTGCTGGTGTCCGGCCCAAGCTCCAGGGGCCGGAGGATACTTTTCGGGACTTTGTCATTACCGACGAATCGGCCAGGGGACTCCCCGGACTGATAAACCTCATCGGGATTGAGTCTCCGGGGCTGACCGCCGCGCCTGCCATCGGGCAACACGTGGCCAAAATAGTAAAAGGGCTTCGCTAATAAGGCTACTCTGGTCGCCAGCGAAGCCCCCCGTTTCTAAACTTTGTTGCAAGTCAGAGATAACCGCTCTCTCAGGTCTTTTTTTCGCT
>Ga0315554_1000002_pt1 | contig 115215 bp, 125 predicted proteins | sample SalMarSW160370MG_FD_202114 | JGI IMG/M metagenome (GOLD analysis project Ga0315554, IMG submission 202114) | Salt marsh sediment microbial communities from the Plum Island Ecosystem LTER, Massachusetts, United States - Salt Marsh Sediment SW1603-70 ...
AGCCAGAGATTAGTATCCGACCTGGCCCCACTGGTATTTGATGGTCTGGGTTTCCTCGACCTGATGCCCGGCCCCTACATCATCACCTACAATGAGATTGTCCACCTGCCGAACAACATCATGGCCCTCTCCCAGCCACGTTCCAGCCTGCTCCGCAGCGGCGCCACCGTGTACGGTGCGGTCTGGGACGCCGGCTACTCGGGTCGCTCCCGGGCAATGATGGTGGTATTCAACCCGAGGGGATTCCGCCTCCAGAGGGACGCCGCCATCGTGCAGCTTGTCTTCATGCAGCTTACCGGGGACACGGAAGGTTACTCCGGCACCTACCAGGGAGAGAATATCGATTGACGCACCGGTCAGTCAGAGTGCCATTTCAAGGAGTACTGCATCTTCTGTAAAGCCACACTGCCGGTAAAACTGGCGTGCCGCAGCGTTCGTCTTCTCGGTACTGACCTCAAGCTCGATACAGCCCAGGCGACGGCAGGTATCGGCTGCCGCCGACACCAGAGACCGGCCAACACCATAACCCCGGACACCCTGATGGACAATAAGCTCGTCAATCAGCCCGCTCTGCCCGGCGTGCAGGGCGGTACGACGAACCATGAAGTTGATAAAGCCAACGACCTCACCATCGTTTCGCGCCACGAGCAGGTAAGAATCAGGCTCATTGAGCAGCGCCGCCAGGTTTTCCGCAGTGACTTTCATATCCAAGCCTTGCCGATTCTCAACAGCACCAGCGAGTTCTTCTAGCAGACTCACAATGACGACAAGGTCCGATTTGGTGGCTGTATCAATTTGAATATTCTCCCGCACATCAATCTCCGATGGGAAATACCGTGAGCCTAATCGAGGAAAGTGATTGTCTCCGACGGCCGCTCGCGTATCTCCACCTCTATCCCCGCTTCCCGGAACAGCTCTTTGAAAGCGTCGTCACGGTAGTTGCCGAAGGTAACGAAGCGCTTTATCCGGGCGTTCGTCAGCATCTTGGCGCAAAGGACACAGGGCGTGTGGGTGCAGTAAATGGTGCAGCCCTCAAGGCTGATGCCATGCAGGGCGGCCTGGATGATGACATTCTGCTCGGCATGAATCGCCCGGCATATCTCCTGCCTCTCGCCAGAGGGAATCCCCTGCTCGTCCCGGAGGCAACCCAGCTCAAGGCAGTCCTTCAAGCCGGCGGCGGCACCATTGTAGCCGGTGGTCAGGATATGTTTGTCCCTGACAGCGATTGCCCCCATGTGGTGCCGACGACAGGTGGAGCGCTCCGCCACCACCGAGGCTATCTTGAGAAAATAGTCATCGATACTTAAACGTTCCAAAGTTCACCGTATCCTGGCAATAGTCTTTTTGGTCTGCTCTCTCAGGTCTTCCAGAGAAGACTCGTTGACTATGACATAATCGGCCACGGCAATCGGGCCACCCTTATGCAGATTCTCAATCTCCACCCGGTCGCGTCCGGCTGCCTCCTCCGGCGTCAGGTTTCGCTCACGCCGTCCATTAAGCCGGGCATACCTCGTCTTCGGTGCTGCCCAAACAGCAACCAGAAGTAAGTCATTGTTGTAGTGTTCTTTCAGGAAGGTATACTCCTCCCAAGAGTATAGCCCGTCCACCACCACGTCCGAGCTTGCCAGGGCAACATCAATCCGGGGCAGGTTCAGCTTCGCATAGGCCGCCATGCCGTGCTCTTCCCGGAGCAACTCCCGGACACGGCGCTCGTTTTCCTCGTTAAGCTCCTGGCCCAGTTTCCTCAACTCATCATCGGTGACATCACCGAACCTTATCCGCGTAAAGCCGGCCTTCTCAAACAGCCGGGACACCTCTGATTTCCCAGAGCCAGCCATGCCAACAATCGCAACTACTTTCATACGGCACAATTATAGAGAAACTGGCTGCTAATGGCAAAGACACTGCACTCGTTCATATCACTAGCGGCACCATGACATGCTTTTACTCACCTTGCACACCCTATCTGGTAGTGATGGCCCCATCCCCTGTATCCCCTTCCCCGTCTGGAGAAGGGGAAAATGAATATTTAGAGGGCTGCGCCCTAGAAACTCCCCTTCACTAGTGTAAAGTCTACGCCCCCCTAAAACTCCTCTTTAACGGTGTTTAGAATGCTTATTAACCCAAAAAGCTTCGCCTCTCTTCTTAGACTCTCCACTTGTGGTCACCACCCGGACTCTTGATAGAATAGTGCGGCACCCTCCAAGGTGCGAACGACCCCTGCCAGGGAACTACCCCCACACTGTTTTGGGGTTTTCAAGAAGGGTGAAATCCAAATCCCTCTCAATCTCCCTTTGTTAAAGGGAGAGGTTTAACTATCCCCCTTTTGTAAAGGGGGAGCAAGGGGGATTTGGGGGTGTCCCCCTTGGTTTTCACGATTCGTAAGGAGAAGCCAAAGTAAGAACCGAGCGAAGATTATTAAAATCGGTGTCACCAATCTATCTGAACTAGCGCAGATAACAAAAGCCCTCATCAAATAACGTGCCGTCAATCAAGGGTGGCCCAACCCCGGGGAACAGCCTCAGGGACAGGCTCTACAATGGGTGGTTCTTCCCAGATGCCACTGCGTTTTTGAACTCGGTACTCGCGGTAAAGCCAGAGTCCGGCAACAATGGCACCGCAACCATCCGAAATTGGAATTGATAACCAGACGCCATTAATTCCGATGTAGCGTGACAGAAGCAGGAGCGCCGGGACGAAAAATATCAGCTGACGTGCCAGCGAAAGGAAGATGGCCGTCCAGCCTCTAGAAAGTCCTTGAAAGGTGGTAATAAACATGATGGCCGGGCCAATCAGAACCATGGTCGACAGGAAAATACGCATACCCGGTACGGCAATCTCAAGCAACTCGGGGTCATCATTAAAAATAGCGATTGCCTGCGGAGCAAAAATCTCGAAGAAGATAGTAGCAATACCCAGCAGCATGACCAGAGCAAGGGAGGACAGCCGGACAGCCGCCCACAAGCGCTCCCAGAGACGCGCCCCGAAGCAATAGCCGACAATCGGCAGCAGACCGTGGCCGGTGCCGATGATAGGCATAAAGGCGATGTCGGAGATGCGCATCGCTATTCCCAGAGCCGCCAGGGCCACCGACCCAAACCCGGAGACAATCCGATTGAACAGGGTGAAAACGATTGCCTCTGTCAGTTCCATCAGAATCGACGGCAGGCCTACCCGGTAGATTTGTGCAATGATTGCTAGGTCAGGCTTGAGATGATGCAGTTTCAGTCGGTAGACAGACCTGTGCCCTATCAGGTAATAGAAGCTGAGCGCGGCACCGAGTCCACCGGAGATAGACGTGGCCAGGGCAGCCCCACCGACTCCCATCTCCGGGAATGGCCCCCAGCCAAAGATAAAAAACGGGTCCAGGGCAGCATTTGCGACAGCGCCAACGATGGTGAAAATCATCGGTTTAACGGCATCTCCCGAGGCCTGGAATACATTGCGAGTTATCAGTCGGAAGAGGATGAAAGGAGTCCCCAGACTAAAGAAGAACAGGTAGTCCGCTACCATATCCACAATGTCGTCGCCGGCACCAAGAAGGCCGGCGATTGGCCTGGCAAAGATGGTGCTTATCAAAACGAACAGTACTCCAAAAATGGCGGTCAACGGGAAGACCTGTCCTGCCACCTGGTTGGTCGCCTCGATGTTTCTTTCACCAAAACGCCGAGATGCCAGGGCATTTGCGCCAACACCCGAGCCAACGCCAATGGCGACTACCAGTATGTAAAACGGGAAGGTAACCGTTACGGCAGCGATAGCCTGGTAGCTAAGCTGGCCCAGCCAGAAGGTGTCAGCCAGGTGGTAGAGGGAAATAGTCACCATAGAGATGACGCTGGGCGTGCCCAGACGGAGGAGCAGCTTACCCAGCCGCTCCGTGCCCAGACGTTCGGTAGTTTCTTGAAGCTCACCCTGCTTCCCTGGCTCCATCTATCTCAACCAAAATATAATTGTCGGGTGACCCTGCCGAGTCGCCCGACATTGCTTGGCGAAATCATACCAGCTTTACGCCTAATATTCAACCGAAATGAACTCATCAGGACCCTGTGCTATAATGCGGGCGGTGCTTATCATGTTAAAGGAAGATGCCCGAGACGGTGAACCTGGCCGAAAAGATTAGAAAACATCTGCCAGCGGAACTGGTACATCTGATAGAGGCAATAGGTGCCATTGCTGCTCATCAGGACCAGCACCTCTACCTCGTCGGTGGGGCTGTCCGCGACCTGCTGCTGGAACGGGAGACCTTCGACCTCGACCTGGCAGTGGATGGCGACGCTATTGGACTGGCGCAGCTGCTGGCCAACACAACTCAGGGAAGGCTCACCGTGCACGCCCGCTTCAGGACGGCCAGCCTCCGCTGGAAGGAGTGGCGTATCGACCTTGCTACCATCCGCTCCGAGACCTACGACCGACCCGGCGCACTGCCCCGGGTAAAGCCTGGCTCACTGGCCGATGACCTCTTTCGCCGCGACTTTACCATCAACGCCATGGCGATTAAACTCAGCCCCGGTCGCTATGGTGAGCTGGTTGACCTCTACGGCGGCCGGGAGGACCTTGAGCAGGGGCTTATCCGCATCCTTCACGAGAAAAGCTTCACTGACGACGCCACTCGCATCTGGCGCGCTCTGCGCTACGAGCAACGCCTCGACTTTCAGATTGAGCCGGGAACACTGGGGCTGCTCAACCGCGACACGGCTATGCTTGATAGTATCAGTGGCGACCGGATACGACATGAGCTGGAGCTTGTCCTGAAAGAGACATATCCGGAAAAGGTATTCCTGCGGGCGGATGAGTTGCAGGTGTTATCCAAACTACAGCCCGGCCTGAAGGCCAACAATTGGCTATCAGAGAGATTTGAGCAGGCCCGTCAGGTCAGTTCCCCCGCCCCACCACCAGCCGGCCTCTACCTGGCACTGCTGACCTACACCCTGCCCGTTGAACACGTAGAGCAGATGATAGCACGCCTCAAGTTGTCCAGACCATTGTCACAGACACTGCGGGACACCTGTCGGCTTAAAACCGAGATAGAAACGCTGGCTGCTCCCAACCTCAAACCGAGCCGTATCTACGAGGTGCTCCACGGCTATTCTCCGGCAGCAATTGCGGCAGCTTCAATTGCATTCGACTCCCCCGAGGCCAGCCGTAGCATCCACCAGTACCTTACGCGGCTCCGCTATATCAAACCAGTCCTGACCGGTGAAGACCTGAAAAGCATGGGACTCGCGCCCGGCCCCCGTATCAGCGAAACCCTGGACCGGCTGCGAGCTGCCAGGCAGGACGGAAAAGTGAGTAACCGGCAGGAGGAGGAGAGGTTAGCAAGGGAATGGCTGCGGTACCAGCCTTGACAATAGTCTCCCCTCCAACATACTATTGAGTGGTCACACATGAAACGAACATTTTTAACAACCCTCATTATTACGCTCGTGATGCTGACGGGCTGCACTTCTGGTCTGACTCCCGGTAATGAGACAAGCGATGATACCCATTCATTCCTGCTCATAAGTGGCCAGATAACAGACATTATAGAGCCAGACACCCCACCTGCGGGTGATGTCTTTCTCGTCATCAAGTACGAGGTTGCGAACCTCCGCGGCCAGCAGGACTCCCGGTGTCAGTGGACTGACCAACTCAAGCTCGAAGCTGAAGATGAAATTTATGAACCCATCCTGCTAGACTCGCTTGCCGACCAGATGTGGGAGACATCACTGGCTGCCAATGAAGCCATGACAGGGTATATCGCATACATCGTCCCCGATGAAATCGAGGACTTCAAGCTGACACTCACCTTCCCGGTCTCAGGAAACGAGGCAGTCTATGAGTTCCGCCCGATCGACCGACGGATAGGTGTGAATGCCGACTACGTGCTTACCCGTCTGGAGCAGATAGCAAGGACAAAACGTATTCCCGTGATAGGGGGCCTGCTGGCGTCAATTTCGAGCGCACCGATACGCCACCTGGGGATAATACTTGTCCCCGAAGAAGAAATTGACGGACTTCTGGAGCAGACCGAAGACGTCTCCGAGGACGCCGCGAGAGTCATCGTGGAAGAGTATTTAGTCACTCACGGGCACGGTCTGCTGGAGTAGTAAGCAAGAGGCCACCTGAACTGGCTGACCTTGACCCTTACTCCACCCGCTTGAAGGCGCTCCTGGGCGCACCGCAGATGGGACATGTCTCCGGGGCCTCGCCTTCCACCGTATTGCCGCAGCTCTGGCAGACGAAACAAGGCTTGTCCTTCATTTTCTCGCCTGATTCCAGGGCCTTGAGCGCCGCCTGGAAAAAGCCGTGGTGAATTTCCTCCACCTTGTTTGCCCAGTCAAAGGAGACCTCGGCCCGCTGGTACTGGTCAGTTCTGGCCTGCTCAATAAAGCGGGGATACATCCTCGTGAACTCCTGGTGTTCCCCGATAATTCCGGCATTCAGGTTGGCCTTGGTTGAGCCAACACCGTCCATAGCATTGAAATGGTTGCGGGCATGCACCGTCTCCGCTTCGGCAGCCGCCCGGAAGAGCCTGGCTATCTGGGGATAGCCTTCCTTGTCTGCCTTATCAGCGAAAAATGTATAGCGTCGGTTTGCCTGGCTCTCTCCGGCAAAGGCCTCCTGCAGGTTATCATCTGTCTTGGTCATATTATCCCCCTCCTGCACCCTCTTTAATATCAATAGTAATAGGTCTGGTTAGTTTAGTCCAGTTACTCTCGCGCGGCCAGCGTTTTTGCCAGATAGGCCTCAAATCCCTGTTTTTGCAGGTGATTGTACAACCCCTCAGCCATTGCCCTATCGCCTGCCAGGGTAAAGAGGGCCGGTCCTGAGCCAGCCAGGTGGACGTTATCGGCACCGGTGGTCATCATCTGCCGTCGGGATTCGTATATCTCAGGATAGCTGTCAAAAGTGCTACGCTCAAAGGCGTTGAACAGCATCGAAGGTTCCAGTTTGCCGCCAGCCCTGAGCACTGAAACCAGTCTATCTGTATACTGACCATTCGTATAGTCGCTCTCCTTCAACCCGGCATAGGCCCGCCCCGTTTTTCCCGACTCGCGGGGAACCGCCGGTACCACCAGAACAACCCAGCTTTGCGAGAGTGAAGGCAGTGGGGTCACAATCTCTCCCCTGCCTTCTATCAGAGCAGTGCCGCCACGAAGGAAAAAGACCACGTCCGAACCCAGCTCCGCAGCCAGCCCGAGCAGCCTTTCCTGAGGCAGCTTCAACCCCCAGAGCCGGTCCAACCCGAGCAGAACAGCTGCGGCATCGCTGCTATCGCCGCCGAGGCCGGAGAGTAAGGGAATATATTTATCGACCTCAATAACTACGCCGGTCATATAGCCGGTGGCCTCCCTGAGGAGATTAACTGCCTTCGATACCAGGCTCTTCTCGGGGAGCCACCCCGGCATGCTGGACTTGAACCGGGTCCGGCTATTCTCTTGAAAACGAAGGGTATCGCACAGGTCTATTGTCTGAATAACGCTGCGAATTTCATGGTAGCCGTCAGCGCGTTTGCCCAGCACCTCCAATGTCAGGTTCAGCTTAGCAGGCGCCCGAATTGTCAGCATTTTGCTTGCCCGCCTTCGGTAAACACCTCCCATAGTCGTGCCCACTCGTCAAGAGACAGGGTCTCTGCCCGGCGTGTTGGTTCGATGCCTGCCTTTTCCAGAAAAGGTAAGACCTCTATTCTGGAAATCCCCAGCCCCTGGGCCAGCGAGTTCACCAGTTGCTTGCGGGCAGCACTGAACCCGGCACGCACCAAACCGAAGAAGCTATTTATATCGCTGACAACCACCCTCGGCTCAGGCGAGACATCTATCTTGAGCACCGCCGAATCAACCTCCGGCTCAGGGTAAAACGACTCGGCCGGCACATAACCGACTATCGTTGCTTCCCCGTAGAACTGCACGCTGACACTGAGCAGACTCATCCGGCCGGGCCGGGCGGTGATGGTCTCGGCGACCTCCTTCTGCATCATGATGACCATAGTCTGTGGCCTGACCGTGGCCTCGAGGAAATGTCGCAGCACCGGCGAGGTAATGTAATAGGGCAGATTGGCCACCACCTTATATCGACCCTGTCCACCTGATTCCTTAATCAAGACTGCCGGGTCGAAGTTTAGTATATCGCCATTAATAACTGTAACGTTATGCAAAGATACCAGTTCCTCTTGCAGGGCCGCCGCCAGACGGTCGTCCAGCTCGACAGTAATTACCCGGCCAGCCTGCCCGGCCAGCCCCCTGGTAAGGACACCAAGCCCCGGCCCCACCTCAATAACAATATCGCTGGCAGTTAATGCGGCGGCTTCCACGACAAGCCCCAGCACCTCACGGTCAATGAGGAAGTGCTGTCCCAGTCCTTTCCTGGCATGGAGACCGTAACGATGCAACAATCGCCTGGTCTCGGCCAGGAGCGAATTGTCCAAACGATTTCTGCGGCGGGGCATTATTTCCCCTCTGCTGCCACAATATCCTCGTACCGGGGAGTAAACTGTTGCTGACTGGCCTCCCATTCTGAACGTAATAATGTCATAAACCACGAATCAAGGAACTTCCCGCGTTTGTACACATGAGACCTCAAAGTACCATCCAGAGAAAAGCCGTTCTTCCCAAGCACCCTCCGGCTGCCGATGTTGCCCACGAAGACGGTGGCATAAGCCCTGGCAGCATCGAGATACTTGAAAGAGAGGTAGCAGACGAGGCGGACAGCTTCGGTCATATAGCCCCTGTTCCAGTACGGGACGCCAAGCCAGTAGCCGATGTCTGCCTGCCGGGGGTGTCGCGGGAACCGGACATCGATACAGCCAATTAACCCTGCCACATCAGGAAGCTCGATAGCCAGGTGACAGCCTTCGCCGGCCTTCATCTCAGTCGCCCATCGCTGATAAGTATCGACTATCTCAGCCTCATTTGCCGGGCCATCCCAGGCCAGATTAGCTAGCACGGCTTCATCAACAACAAGGCGATAGGCATTCGTGGCATCACCCTCCCGAATCGGACGAAGCCTGACTTTATCGCCAACCAGTTCAATGTGGCTAAATCCGGCAGGCATTCAGTCCCAGAGCTCCTCGATATCCTTTTTCGCCTGCTGGCCGGACCCTGCTTCACCAATGAAACCCTTATATGACTCCGCCGAGCCGTACTCTCTCGTCCTGATGGGCACGGGCATCGGTACGGCGTGGCCGAAGATGAGGGCCTGCTGCTTTGGCGCCAGCCTGGCCAGGACTGACTTCAACTCGCTCTTACCCGAGACACCGGCCAGCACGCTGTCGATGTCCTTCTCATTATCGAGCAGGCAGGTTATCTTGGTACCGAGCTGCGACATTACCTCTTCGTCGATACCGCTCGGTCTCTGGTCGATGACCAGCAGGCTGACGTTGTATTTACGCATCTCGCGGGCAATTGTACCGAAGATAGCCCGACTGGCCACCTCGGGGTTGAGGAACTTGTGGGCTTCCTCGATAGTTATCACCAGCGGGTTGGGTGGGGCAATATCCTCGCTCATCGAGCGCTCCATCCGCTCCTGATAGCGGGCATAGATGCGCCGGGCGAGCATATTGGCCACCAGTACATAGGCAGTGATATCCCGGTATCGACCGAACTCAAGGACGACATTCATGCCCTTATCGAGATAGCTCAGCAACGTATTCACGGCATCGACCGGCGCGTGCGGCTCAATGAAAGACAACCGGCTGATAGTCTGCAACCCTCGCCGCAGACTCTGGAAGGTGCTCTCGTGGATATTCATCTCTTTGAGCAATTCCTGCGTGTCCTCCGACTCCCCTACATCCAGTGTACGCTGAATCCACTGCCTGCCGAAGCGACGGCGCAGCTGGTATGAGGCCTCTACGGCCAGGTCGGTGATATTCAGTGTCTGGCGGAGCAGCACCATATCCTCCGGCTCGATTTCGTCATAGCCAATCTTCACCACGAAGTCGGTACTGACCCCACGGCGGCGTGAGTTCTCCTCGTCGAGGGTAAAGACCGCCACCTTCTCGGGGAATAGCTGCTTTAATGCCTTAACCTTGCGCCCATCCGTTTCGCTCGTACCCATCCAGCCGTACTCGTTATGCATATCAAAAATGAGGTTAACCGACTTACTTTTTTGAAGCATGCCGATAAGCAGAATCCGGGTAAGAAAAGTCTTGCCCGTGCCGCTCTTGCCAAAAATACCGTTGGAGCGCTTGACGAACTCCGGCAGGTCTAAGCAGAGCTTGGTCTCCATGTCCAGGGGGTTCCCGATAAAGAAGCGGTTCGCGTCTTCCTCACCGAAAACGAGGTTCATGTCATCGTCCGAGGCCAGGCTGACCATGGAAAAGTGACTGGGGACGGTCTTTACCGGCTGTGGCCCCTCAATCAGACTGGTAACATCACCACCAATGGTCAGCATCGGCAGGACATGGATGGTGCCATAGGTGGCCGTGCCGTTGAGCACCTCAGAGAGGAAGGGGTCGGCGGTATCCGGGGGGTTAACGGTGAGCTGCGGGTCAGTGACCCCCAGGCTGATGTCGGTAATCATCCCGAAAAAGCGACGCTGTCGGCCCTCGATAGTAACGTAGCGACCCACGACCATGTCCTCGACCGAGGCCGAGCTGTCCAGTCTGACCTCGACCCCTTTATCCACGGAGCCGGAGACAACAATACCGAGCGGCTGTCTGGCGTTTTCACCAATCATAACCTGAGCCTCCCCAGAATAGCCCTGAGCTTGCTGAACTCGCTGCTGAGGAGCACCGCCAGTTCGCGACCGGCCGCCTTCAGAAAGGCCTGTCTGTCCTCGTGCGCCTGGCTCATCTGGCGCAGGGTAGCGGCGACAAGCTCCTCCACCGAGACAGGTAGCGAGGTATTGAGCAGAAGGTTAAGGAAATCGAAGGACCGGCTGAATTCTCTTACCCGCTCCGAAGGACATAGGTAAACAAAACTGTGGATTCGGGGCGGTTTTGGCGGTAGATACTGATAGATAGTCTCACCGTTACTATGCCCGACCACCAGGGTGCTGAACTCGCTGCGCAGTAGCTTTTCAAGCTGCGGGCTTGATTTATATATTTCCTCTTCGGAAGCCTCGTCCTTGCCGCGTGCAATGGGACGCCGTCCCGGCTCAACGCTGGCGGTGGTGGCGTGGTAGACGATGCCAAACGTCTCCAGAGACGTATCTCCGACGCTCACCAGACCGCCCAGCGGCGGCAACTCGTAGAGCTGGTAGCACTCAGCGACGAAGTGGGTGGTGCTGGCCTCGATTACCTCGCCGACCCTGTCTGATAAATCAGGCATTTTTAAAAACCCCATCCCCCTGTATCCCCCTTCCCCTTAAAAAGGGGAAGGGGGAATAATTTTCCTAAGAGGGGCTTCGCCCCTCTTTAACTCCCCTATTTCTTTTTGCCCTTTTCGGCCTTTTTGTCCTTCTGCTTGGGTTTTTTGATGTTTTTACGTCCCTTGGTACCCATTTTCAGCTCCTTCCAGCCACAGTTTGTATCCCGGCGACCCTATCCCCTGCCCGCCGTCCCTCCGGCCTGCTCGCCGTACGACTTCGGCAGGCGAGGACTATGGCAGGCGGGCCTTTATCCCCTTCAGGAAGAACCCCTCAGGGTGAACCCTTCCCCTGAGAGGGGAAGGGGAGCTTTATGTAAGAGGGACTCCGCCCTTCTTCGACTCCCCTATTTGTATGCCGCATAAAGCGGATACACACTAATTATTTCCTACACGTGCGCACAGAAAAAAGAGACTTCAGCGGTCTGTACGTTCTTTATTTATCTCTTCCTTCAATCTATAGCACTCTTCTAAGTCGACATTAAACGCATTTGCCAATGCTATCACATAATACAAAACATCATAAAGCTCTTCTTCAATCGTACCTTTGATAGTCTTATTGCGGTCACCTCGGTATCTTTGATTATTCCTTACAACTTCGGCGAGCTCTCCTACTTCCTCTACCAGCTTCATAAAGTAGCCCTCTTTTAACTCGGGTTTAAAGTCCTTATCTTTGATGTATTGTTGCAGGTATTTAATCGTTATGTTATGTCTCATAGCCACCGTCTTTACTTTACTATAGATATCCCTCCATAGTGTTGTAGGCTGCCCGGAGCCGGTCACCAAGCAGGCAGGCCAGCTTGTCCATCACCCTGAACCCGATTACCGGCTCTTTCTCTAGCGCCGCTCTGAGCCTGGCCCCCTCGATGATAATCAGTTCACTGGGCTGCCGGCAGACAGCCGAGGCCGTAGCGTATCTTGGCCCGTAGAGCAGTGCCGACCAGCCCATAGCCCTACCCCTACTTAAAAGCCCCAGGGGCCGGGTGGCTGTCTTGTCACCGAGATTAACCGTCCGCTGCAGGACCACCTGACCGCTAACAATAACATAAAGATTAGAGCTCAATTCCCCCTGGTCAAAAACATGGTCGCCGGCCTGATATGATTCCATCTGGCAGCTATCCCCGAGCAGGCCGGTAATTACCTGCACCTCACTCTCATCCAGCGAGTCGAACAGCTCGCACGTCCTCAGGTCCTTACAAATATTGCTAGCCGCCATGTTCCTCTCCTTCCTCCGAAGGCGATGTCTTACGGTTGTCTCGGTATTCTACAACTGCAATTCCACCTGGTCAATGTAATGAAACAAGTCATACTAGCTCTATCACCTACCAACTCTGTACATTTCACATGTTAAATTATGCACCCCGCCACCCCTCGTGTTTTCCATTCGGTAATCCTGTCCCCTCTTTTCCCCCTAGTCTTTAAGAATAATATCTATCTCACCTCTATTTTCAGTCTCTTCTTCAATATCTCTTTTATAAGTGTATATGAGTTCAAACCTTGTTGGGTCCCCACTCTCAGGGACTTCAAAAACCCAAAATGCCGTTGCGCCCTCCGTTATCTCGCTGGGACTCGTTATGTCGTGCGGGTCAGTGAATGTAATTCCCTTAAGGTTGGCAGCGATAGACTTATATGTCTGACCTGTGGTGTTCAATAAAGCCGTTTCCTCCTCGCCATAACCGAACGCATCAATCATGTGTACATTCTCAATACGGGTGACAGTCAGATAAATGCAGAAGAAATCATGCCCCGTAGCAGGTGCAGGCGGCTGGTAATGCGTTGTGGTCGAAAGGTCTTCGACTATGTCGGCAGGCATAACGCTGGCTCTCTCTATTTTGTCGATAACAATCGTGACGTTAGTGTCAGATGCTTCAATATTCTCCGAACCCGATTCGGAGCCGGATACTCCACCACAAGCACCGAGTAAGCTAACGCCAATTACTAGCATTGTTACTAATAGTCTTATCATTCTAACCTCTCTTTTCTACCCCGTGTGATGGGGACACAGGGGGTGAGATTACCGATACTAGACCCACCTCGTCCGCTTGCTACGGCTCTTGGCCGAGCCCATAACGGGCAGGTGCTCCTCCACCAGGGATGCCTCTACCAGTCGCCAGAAGTTCTCGGCATCCGCCCCGGTTACGACCGCCTTCTCGTGGGCTTCGCTCAGGGCTACCGGATAGCCATGCCCCCGCCGACACTGGTCAAGGACAAGGGCATGGGTAAGGTTGAGCAGGTCTTCGTCGGCAGCCACCCACTGCGGTATCTCAATCCTGGCGACCTCGTCGTCTACCCTTAGATAAAAGAAGTGAACCAGGTGGACTCCATAACGCCGCTGGATATTGGAGGAACTGACAAAAAGTGCCGACCGTTCGCCGGGCTCGAGCAGACTGGCAAACAGCTCGCGGTCACGCACACCGGCCAGGGCATCACATTCTCGCGTCTCACACGCCGGACAGCGGTCGCTATCAACTACCTCCCGGGGACAAACAGCCACACGCAGCGCATTAACGACATCGGTGCTGCGAGGAAAGCTGATGTAACCGGCGAGAGCGAGCTTCCTCTCCTGACTCAGTTTCCTCAATTCTTCGAGGTATGGCAGGAAGCTTCTATCAAGCAGCTCTTCGGCAACGAAGTCGGCGTAGGCCTCCAGGTTCCAGAGAATCAGCGAGCCATCGAGCAGCGCCAGTGCCGGGCTATCTGCTGTCAATGCTGACGCCAGTTCCACCAGGTGCCGGCACTCGGCGACGCCACGCTTGAGACCCAGTAGAGCACCCTCTATCGGTTGCTCACGGCCCCGCTGTCCCGGCTCTGCAATCACCAGGTCTTCATCCCCAGCGTAGAGACGGGGCAGGCTGTCGAGAATAGCCCCGGGGTTGGTTCCGTAGTGAAGAGTAACCGAGCCGATGTTTATCAGGTAGCAGCGCGTCGAGCGATGCCGGTCGACGTCAATATGAGAGCCATCACTGGCAATGACGGTGAAATCTGCCGGAACCGGTGGTGCCGGATAACATTGGGCAAGGCCATCCACCAGGCCGGCCACCAGCCAGGTCGTCCGGCTGGCATCAATTTTCCTCCGAAGCCGCTCTATGTCGTCCTGACGGTTGAGCACTGCCAGGGCATACTCAAGGTGTTCCTGTCTTTCCCGGCTGTCGGCCCTCAGTCTGGCCACCATAGCCGCCACCTGCGAAACAATCTTGCTCAAGTCCAGGGCCATACTTCTCTCCCCACACCAGACTCCCTTACCCTGAAAGTATAGTGAATCCACGGAAGCAACTCAAGCTACTCTATCTCTTCCTCACCACCCAGTTTGATGGTGTTGGCCCCATCCCCTGTATCCCCTTCCCCGGTGGGGAAGGGGAATTTTATAAAAAAGAGGGGCTGCGCCCCTCTTAAACGCTCCCTTCAGCAGGTATGCTACAATCTTCAATGAGGTAGCACCAAAATGATACCAGTTCTGTTAGGTGTCGCTGCAATCTCTCTAACCGGTGTGATGATGCCGGGGCCGATGTTTGCCGTTACCGTAGCCAAGAGCTACCGCAGCCCCTGGGCAGGAACCCAGATGGCCCTCGGGCACGCCGTGATAGAAGTGCCGCTGATACTGCTGATATATTTCGGCTTTGCCCGGTTCTTTGAGAACGTTACCCTGCAGCTGGTATTGAGCCTGCTGGGCGGCGGTATCATTATCTGGCTAGGTTTCAGCATGTTTCGCGCCCGTGCTGAGGTAGTCCACGGAGAGAAAGACCTCTCTTACAACGCCACCACCGCCGGTATTATAACCAGCGGGCTCAACCCCTTTTTCCTGCTCTGGTGGGCAACCGTCGGCTTTGCACTTATTGAGCGGATTGATGACTATGGCGCCGCCGGGCTGACCGCCTTCGTCCTCGTCCACTGGTCATGTGACCTGGTCTGGCTATCGCTGATATCTGTAGTGATATACAAAACGCAGGCACTCTGGGATAAACGCCTCCAGGAAGGGTTGTTTATCATTTGCAGCCTGATTCTGGCGGGGTTCGGGGTGTGGTTCATTGTCTCCGGCGTCCAGCAGGCAGTTTAGGTCACTCCTGGCGCAGGCTGCATTCGAGCACGTGGCAAACGTGGCACTCAATCTGGCAGGGCTCGACATGGATGGTAATACTGGTGTTGGTCAGCCTTTCCTCGATGTCTTTCTCCAGGTGGTCACACATGTCGTGGGCCTCTTCAACACTGGCGTTCTTGGGCATTACCAGGTGCAGGTCAATAAAACGCTGGTTGCCAGACTTCCGGCCACGGATGGCATGGAAACCGGCCAGCTGGCCGCGGTGTTCATTAATGCAGTCGACCAGTATTTTCTGCTCTTCTTCAGGCAGACGGACATCGGTCAACTCTATGACCGACTGCCGGATGACGTCGTAAGCGGCTTTCAGTATCAAACCGGCCACTCCTAGGGCAATAATCGGGTCGACAATATCCCACCCGGTTATGCGTATCACAGCCATCGCCACCAGCACACCTGCTGCGGAATAGACATCGGCACTGATGTTACGGGCGGACGCCTCCAGCGCCAGCGAACCGGTTGCCCGCGATACCCGGTGCAGGTGACGGGCAAGGATGATACTGACCACCACTGAGAGCGCCATCACACCGATTCCGGCCTCGGTCAACTCTACCATGGCACCATTGATAATCCGGATAATTGCGGAATAGACTATTATGGCGGCTGCCGTCAGAATCAGCACCGCCTGCCCGATGGCGGCGATACCCTCCACTTTGCCATGCCCGAAGGGGTGACCTTCATCAGCCGGCATCACTGACATACGGACGGCGAAAAGAGTAATGGTGATACCAAACAGGTCAAGAAAGCTGTCCACCGCCTGGGCGGTGATACTGAGACTCCCGGTTATCCACGCCACCACTACCTTGACAATAATCAGGACAATGACGGCGGATAAAGCCAGCCGGGCAGCACCGGTCCTCGTTGAGAACATCTGACCATTACCCCCTCCGGGCTCCCCCGGTAGTCAGAGACGGCCAACGGATGAAGCTGAACCACCCGCCTTTTTCCCAGACCACCAGCAACAGAGGCGCCACGAAGAGTGAGCTGTAGGTTCCAGAGATAACGCCAATCAACAGAACAATGGCAAAATTCTGAATCGATGCGCCAACAAACAGCACCAGTGCTATTACCACCACCAGTGTGGTCAGGCTGGTGTTTAGCGACCGGCCCAGTGTCTCCACCAGGCTGGTGTTGACCACAACCTCAAAGTCGGCGCTTATCCCCTGACGCAGGTTCTCCCTTACCCGGTCAAAGACGACCACGGTATTATTCACACTGTAGCCGATAACGGCCAGGATACCGGTGATAAACATCAGGTTGACTTCCCAGTTCATTATGCCGCCGAGCAGAGAGAAAATCCCCAGCACCACCACCACATCATGAACCAAGGCAACTATGGCACAGGTACCATAGCGGAAGGGGCTGGGCATTCTGCGAAACGCCCAGGTGATATAAAGAAGTATACCTACAGTAGCCACTGCCACAGCAATACCAGCTACCCTTGCTGTCCCCGTAGATACTTCAGACGATACCAATCGGAACTCCGGCTCCTCCTTCAGGCTGCCGAAAGTACTTACCAGACCGTCCAGAAGATGCTGTTGTTCTTCTTCGCTTAATTCTTGCGTGCGAATAAGGAACCCATCCTCAGCCCCTTCTTCGGTAAGTATGGTCTGCACAATGGCGCCTTCATAGCCAAGGTTAGCAAGGGTCTCCACCAGTTGCCCGCTATCTACGTCTTCTTCAAAGTTCACCCTGACTTCCAAGCCGCTGCTGAACTCGATGCCGAGCTTCAGGCCAAATACCAGCAGGAAAATAACACAGGCAAGTATTACTAAGCCTGAAAGGCAAAAGAACCATACCCGCTTGCCGACAATATCAAACATTTTTCCTTCCTGAATACGGAGTGAAGAGTTCAGTCCGCCTTCCCAACCGGGTGCCGACGAACATACGTAACAGGGTCCGTGTTACCACAATAGCGGTAAACATGCTCACTGCCACGCCAATAAAAAGGGTCAGTGCGAAACCCATGACGGGTTCTCCCGCCACTATACTGGCACCAACCCAGTATAGAATGATGCAGACAATGAAGGTGGTAACATTACTGTCACGAATAGCCGTCCATGCCCGGCTGAATCCAGCCTCGACAGCAGCCCCCAGTGTCCGCCCCGTTCTAATCTCCTCCTTCATCCGCTCGAAGATGAGCACGTTGGCATCGACGGCCATACCCAGAGACAGAACAAAGCCACCGATACCTGCCAGCGTCAGGGTGACCGGTATCAGCTTGAAAAGGGCCAGGACCACTACCCCGTAAAAGACCAGGGCCAGACTGGCCAGAAGACCGGGTATACGATAGTAGACAATCATAAAAAGCACAACGAGTATGGCGCCAATTAACCCCGCCTTTAGACCCATATCGACCGAGATATTCCCCCGTGCAGCTGATACCAGGTCTTCGTAGAGTGGCTCATCGCTCAGGGGCATGGGCAATGAACCGGACTCAAGCAGATTGGCCAGACGAATTGCTTCCTGTGCCGTGAAATTACCGGTTATCTCGCCCCTGCCTTCTGCATACTCTGGATAAAGAATCTGAGGTGCGGACAGGAGTTCTTTATCCAGAAAGATGCCTAGGCAACGCTGGGGAGAATCATACGGGCCGGAATAATATATCTTTGCAGCTACCTCGTTGAAAAGGTTTCCACCCTCTTCAGTCCAGACAATTCCAATCGTCATTTGACCGCTGCTTTGGTTCAGATTAGCATTGGCCTCTGACAGGAAAGCGCCAGTAAGTACAGTACCATCCTCTCCTCTAGCAGGAATCCAGCTCCGAAGTTTTCCGGGAATCTGTTTCAGTTCCTCTACATCAACTGGAGCGCCGTCAATATCAACGTAGGACAGATTGCCTTCCTCATCTTTGACAAGGATGGCAGCCGGTATACCCTGATTATAACCTTCCTCTGCGAAGATGCGAGTGCCACTCTCATTCTCATCAAAGAACGCCGGCTCTTCAAGCTCCAGATAGCTACTGAGATATACGGGATTACCCTCATCATCCAGTTCTACCATCCTGAATTCCAGGAAGCCAGTCTGTTTTACCAGCTTCTTAGCCTCCTCAATGTCAGTGAAACCGGGTAGTTTCACCGAGATACACTCCTCTCCACCAATCTCCACTTTCTGAATGGTAGGTTCAGTGACACCATATCTATCGATTCGGGTCCGGATGACCTCAAGTGCTCTATCAATACCCTGTGCCCGCTCCTCAGCTGTGGTCCCTTCAGGAAACTCGGCCTTATATACCAGAGACACACCCCCGGCAAGGTCAAGCCCCAATTGCGTTCCCTTCTTACCCAGTATCCCTTCATCGAAGGGAAATACCACCAGCACCGCCAGAATGAAAACGATTATTATGCTGATGAAAATCCAGGTGTTCCTTCTCATGTATTTCCCTCGGTAGACAAGCGATTCCGGACATACTCCAGCGCCTCCTCCCGGCTGGTTATCTCGCCGACAGCCTGTGCCTCACGTACTGCCTCAAGGAGTTCTCCGAGGTCGGGGCCGGGGCTGAGCCCGAAGATATTAATCAGGTCATGCCCGTCAACCAGCTTCACGGGACGGACCTGCTTTTGCTGTTCGTAGTACTGCTTGAGAACGTAATCAACGATGTGGGTATGCTCCTGCCAACCAGCCCGGTCGAGGTGCGGGCCTCTGGTCGCGAGGTGGTCAGCCATACTGAGAAAGAGGGTATCAATACCAGCCTCGCCGGCATCACGGAAGTAACGATAAATCGCCCGGTGGGTGGGCAACCCCTCCTGGCTCATCTGCATCGGCCTGAGATGATACTTCACCATGGTCTCGACCAGCCTGGTCTCTTTCGTACTGAATCTCAGCCTCTCCAGGACAGCAACCGCTATCGACGCTCCCTCCCGGGCATGTCCCAGGAAGCGCATCCGTCCGTCAGGTTCAATAGTCTTCGTCTGTGGTTTGGCGACGTCATGCAACAGTGCCGCCAGCCTGAGGAGTGCCCCTCCGGTGCTACCACTGCTTACCTCCCGCTCAAAATGTCGGGCGAGCCCGGCCGACCAGGGAACAGTCGCCAGCAACTCTCCGTCGGCATGCTCCCAGTCCCCCTGCTGGAGGAGAAAATCGACGGCCTGCACTGTCTTCAGAGAATGACCGAAGACATCCCAGAAGTGTTCCCTGGGCTGCTCAACACCCTTTAGCACTACCAACTCCGGGAGCACAGCCGTCAACAGTCCCAACCTATCCAAATAGACAACAAACCGTCCGCTGCCAGGCAAGACAAGGAGACGGAGCAGTTCTTCCCTCACCCGCTCACCGGCAATACCGGACACCAGATAAGCGTGCCGGCGAATCTGTGACTCAGTGTCACTGTCGACGCTGAAACCGAGTTCAGCGGCAAGGCGTACTGCCCGCAGGAGACGGACGGCATCAGCCTCAAAAATTGCCTCACTGACACCCCGAACCAACCCCCGCTCAAGGTCTTCACAGCCGTTGTAAGGGTCAATCAGCCGTACGTTTCGTGAGTCTCTAATCAGGTGGCCTATATCAATTGCCATCGCATCTATCGTGAAATCGCGCCTCGCCAGGTCCTGCTCGATGTCGCCTTCGTAGGAAGAGAAATCTAGCTGCCAACGGCCCTCAGCCGCTTTCCCCTCAGCAAAAATTACCCTGGCTACCCCAAAAGCCTCGTCCAGCAGGACATATTTACCATTCAGGGCATCAGCCACCCGACGAGCAATTTCGAGTGCATCGGCGGCGACGGCGATATCAATGTCAGGTGTAGGCCGACCAAGCAGCGTGTCACGCACGAATCCACCAACGACATATCCCCGTACTCCGGACTCGCTGAGAAGCCCACTTATCCGGCTTAAGACTGGCATGGCACCGGACTCGGTTAAATTTCCTAAGAATTCCTTACTTACCTTTTTGGTTAAATCGAGTCCCATCATCTTGTTTCCAACCCCTGTGAAAAAACAGGCCGCATGTTCCAAGCAGGCCCAGGTCAATCAACACTATACCCTTAGTCTGCCGATTTATCAAGGGGGTTAGACCCACTTTGATTTTCCCTTGATTTTACCGAATTGCGTGTGGTATACTTTTCTCTGGTTTGTGACCAGGGAGGCATTAGTTGCTAGCAAACTTCGGCTTCGTTGGACTGTTCATAATCGCTGCCATTGCCTTTAGCTGTTTACTCGTTATTATCCCGGTAGCTCTCAGGTTCCTCAAACTGGTACCCCACAACCCCAATCCTATCAAGAATGCTTCCTTCGAATGCGGCATGGAGACGATTGGCAAGACGTGGGTGCAGTTCAACATCCACTACTACTTCTATGCCCTGATATTCCTTGCCCTGGATATCCTGGCGGTCTTCCTCTACCCATGGGCAGTCCAGCTGAGGGAACTGGGGACTTTTGGCCTCAGCGGCGTGGTCATTTTTATTGTCATCATCCTGGTTGCGTACGTCTATGCGTGGCAGAAGAAGGTCCTGGAATGGAAATAAGCAGGGGCAGAGAACACTTATACTCGGATGCAGAACTTGACCTGGTTGAAGGACAGATAATTGAGGACCTGAAGGCATCCAGTCAAGAACCAATCCCTGACCCTGATAGCTGGCTGGACGAAGAACTGAGCCAGAATGTCCTGCTAACCAAGCTGGACTGGATAATCAACTGGGGACGGCGTTCCTCGATGTGGCCGGTTATCTGCTTCCCGGCCTGCTGCGCCTTTGAGTTCATTTCCGTGATGGGCCCCCGCTTTGACATGGGACGCTTTGGCATGGAAGTCCTGCGCGCCTCGCCTCGCCAGGCAGACCTGCTAATTACCGCAGGCACGCTGACCTGGAAGATGGCACCCAATGTGAGGCGGATATACAACCAGATGGCTGAGCCGAAATGGGTTATCGCCATGGGTGCTTGTGGCATCAGTGGTGGCATCTTTCGTTCGTCGTATAACGTAGTCCCCGGATACAACCGCATTATTCCGGTCGACGTCTACGTACCCGGTTGTCCACCGCGTCCGGAAGCCCTGCTGCACGGCATACAGATGTTGCAGGAGAAAATTGCCAGAAGAAACAACTTCATCAGGAATAGCCAACCTCAAAATGATGGCGGATAATGTCGCTGAATCCCGAATAAGGAGTTAGACCAGTGACAAAGTTCAATGTAGGTGACAGAGTCAGGGTCCTCGATAGGCCGGGCTGGCCCGGGGGATATAAGATAGCCAACTGGGAGGGCCAGATTATCGAAGTGAAAGAGGACCCACTGGGTTACGTCATCATGCGGGCCGACAAGACCGGCTATGACATGGCATTCCCAGAGACCGAACTGGAGAAGATACAATAGCTGCGGGCCAATAATAAAAAATGACTACCTCTCTCTTAGCTTCAGAAGTTGCCAAGCAAATAAGCGAACGCCTGCCCGGTGCGGTTGTAGAAGCCAGCGATACCGCTATTCTGGTAGTCGGTAGTTCGCTATTAGATGTAGCTACTTTCCTCAAGGATACCGCCGGGCTTGACTTCGACTACCTGACCACAATCACGGCGGTCGATTACTACCAGTATTTCGAGGTTATCTACCTGTTCGTCTCCATGGAGCATAACCACAACCTGTTTGTGAAAACCCGCTGCCCCCGAGAAAACCCCTCATTACCCTCGCTGGTCAGCCTGTGGCGCAGCGCTGACCACCAGGAACGGGAAATTTACGACCTTATGGGAATCACCTTTGAAGGTCATCCGAATATGAAACGAATCGTCCTCTGGCCGGAGTTCCAGGGACATCCGCTACGGAAGGACTACCTGTAAATGCGGTTGAGAACCGAGCCGTTTGTCCTCAATATCGGGCCGGTGCACCCGAGCACCCATGGCGTGTTCCGCATGAGGGCCACCCTCGACGGGGAAGTCGTTGTTGACCTCGAACCGGTCTTCGGTTACCTGCACCGCGGCATTGAAAAGCTGGCCGAGGAGCGTACTTATGGTGGGGTCATCCCGCTAACGGACCGGCTCGACTACGTGGCTTCGGTAACCAACAACCTGGGCTATGTCCTCGCCGTAGAGAAGCTTGCCGGTATTTCCGTGCCTGAGCGGGCCGAATACATCCGGGTTATCACCTCCGAAATGCAGCGTATAGCCGCCCACCTGGTATCGGTCGGTTCCTTCCTAAACGATGCCGGTGCCTACTTTACCCCATTCCTCTACATGTACCGCGAGCGGGAGAACATTGTAGACCTCTTTGACATGGTCTGCGGTCAGCGCCTTCTCTACAGCTACATGCGCATCGGCGGTGTCAGCCAGGACCTCCCTGATGAATTTTTGCCGGCCCTGCGTAAATTTATCCCCCGCATGCGCTCACGCATTGACGAGTATGACTGGCTCCTCAAGGAGAATGAAATTCTACTGGCCCGCGCCAAGGGTGTGGGCGTACTGCCGCGAGAAACGGCGATTAACATCGGGGCCAGCGGACCGGTGCTCCGTGGTAGTGGGGTTAAATGGGACCTGCGCAAGGCAGACCCCTACTCCGTGTATGACCGCTTCGAGTTCGATATCCCAACCGGTGAGATTGGCGACTGCTACGACCGCTACCGGGTGAGGATCGAGGAGATGCGCCAGAGCCTGCGTATTATTGAGCAGGCAGTTAAGCAGATACCTCCCGGAGAGGTACGGAGCGAAGTGCCACATCTATTACGGCCACCGGCGGGTGAAGCCTATGCCCACGTGGAGGGAGCCACGGGAGAGGTAGGCTTTCATGTGGTCTCCGATGGCTCCATTGCCCCGTACCGGTGCCACATCCGGGCACCCAGTCTGATGAACCTGACAGCACTCAAAGATATGATTGTCGGCTGGAAGGTCCAGGACCTGATACTCATCTTCGGCAGCTTTGCTATCACCATGGGCGAGGTTGACAGATAATGATAGTCCCGAATATCACGGTTGATGCTTTACGCCACTTTGCACCCGTATCTCCGGACTGGCCGGGCAACGAGTGGTGGCACTGGCTGGTATTCACGGTCATCCTCATAGTATTTATCCTGGTGATGGTCATCATCTTCATCTGGCTGGAACGCAGGATTATCGCATGGTTTGCAGCGAGAATCGGCCCCAACCGGACCGGCCCTTTCGGAATTTTTCAGAACATCGCTGCCGCCCTCAAGCTGCTGCTCAAGGAGGGGATAAACCCGACAAACGCTGATATAATTATCTTCTGGCTGGCGCCGATAGTGGCCTTCGCCCCGGTAATCATCGTTCTTGCGGTGGTCCCCTTCCAGAATGGTGCCCTGCTGGCTGACCTGAACATAGGTATCCTCTTCGTTGTCGCAATCAGCTCGATTTCCACCATCGGTATTTTTATGGCCGGCTGGAGCTCGAGCAATAAGTATTCGATGCTGGGCGCGATGCGTATGATAGCAGCCGTGGTCAGCTACGAGATTCCCGTAGTATTAGCCCTGGCCGGCGTCGTCCTGCTGGCCGGTTCGCTGTCGCTCAACGACATCGTAATAGCACAGGAGCGTGTGCCATTTATCGTGCTACAGCCTCTTGGCTTCCTGCTCCTCTTCGTTGGCGGCTGCGCCGAAATAAACCGCAGCCCCTTTGACCTGATGGAGGCGGACTCCGAGCTTGTGGCTGGTTTCCACACCGAGTATTCAGGTATAAAGTGGGCCATGTTTTTCCTGGGAGAGTTCGGCGAGATGGTGGTCATGTCAACCCTAATCGCCACACTGTTCCTCGGTGGCTGGCAGGGACCAGCTCTACCGCCGTGGCTTTGGTTGTTGATAAAGATATTCATAGTGGACTTTGTCATGATATGGACCCGGGCCACGCTGCCGCGTGTCCGGATAGACCAGTTGATGGCACTGGCCTGGAAGTTCATGTTCCCGCTGGCCCTGGTGAACCTGATTATAACGGCGATACAGGTACTTGCCTGGCCGGATGCCCTGCCACTTTACGTGATACCGATTAACTGGGCTATTACAATCATACTGGTGCTGCTGGGAAGCAAGCTCTTTAAGGTAGGATGGGGTAGAGTTGAAGTTTGAACGATACGGGATTGGCATTGCCAAGGGCCTCACGGTAACCATGAGGAACCTGCTGCGGCGCCGGATAACCACACAGTACCCGGAGCAGAGGCTAACGGTATCGCGCCGCACCCGCGGCAATGAACTGGTCTGGAGCAAAGAAAAATGCACCGGCTGCGCTACCTGCGCCAGGACCTGCCCGCAAGGAGTAATCCATATAGTGACGTCCCCCGGCGAGGAGAACCGCTACAATGTTGAAGTATTCGAAGTAGACACCGGATACTGCATATCGTGTGGCCTGTGTGTTGAGGCCTGCCCCTACGATGCCCTCTTCATGGGCTATGCCTTCGAACTGGCTAAGTACCGGCGCGGGGAACTGGTGCTTTCCCGAGATGATATGTTGATAGAGAATAAACAGGCAAGCGCCTATTTCCACCCCGAAAATGCCGAGGCCCTGCCCAAGCAAGAACTGTTAATAGACCGGAAGGAGTAAAAGAGCGATGGCAATGGACTTCGCCTTCTGGCTGCTGGCCATCGTCAGTGTAGCCGCTGCACTGGCGGTAGTACTGCTGCGTGACGTCTTCCGGGCAGCGCTTGCGCTGGTACTGTGCTTTATCATGGTGGCCGGCCTCTATGTTACTCTAAGCGCCGATTTTCTGGCGGCGGTGCAGATTCTGGTCTACGTTGGTGCCATTTCAATACTGCTTATCCTGGGTATAATGCTCACGCGTGACGTCCAGCGTGGCAGTCCGCCCAACAAGCTGCGCTTCCCGGCCTTACTGGTAGCCCTGCTATTTATTGGAACGGCCATTTTTGCTGTGTTCAATACCCCGTGGGGAATATCGGCAGGGGCGCCGGTGGAGCCAACTACCGCCACATTAGCGGGTAAGCTTTTCGGTGAAAACGGCTATATCCTTACGGTAGAGATTGCCGCCGTCCTTCTGCTGGCGGCAATCATCGGGGCCATTGTTCTGGTGAGGGAGAAGTAAAGTATGTCGGTAGGTCTGGAACATTACCTCGTGCTCTCGGCTATCCTGTTCGCCATCGGCCTGTACGGGGCACTGTCCAAGCGCAACACAATCGCTATCTTGCTGTGCATTGAGATTATGCTCAATGCAGTTAATATCGCCCTGGTCGCCTTCTCCCGGTTTGTCGCTCCTCAAATGCTGACAGGACAGGTCTTTGTCATTTTCATCATGGCCGTGGCGGCTGCCGAAGCAGCCGTGGGCCTGGCGATAATAATGGCGATATACAGGCGTAAAGGCACGGTTGACCCCACGGAAATAGACTCGATGAAACGGTAGTTGACTATGTGGGTAGAGATTAAGAAAACACCAAACCTGATGATGGCAGAGATGTGGAAGGAGTTCTTCGAAGGGGAGGGAATACCAACACGCATCATGCCAGAGTCCGGCCTGCCCATCGGACAGGAACTAACCACCTATCGCATCCTGGTTCCCGAAGACAAAAGACACGTGACTGAAGAGGTACTGAGGAAACTGTAATGTCAAGCCAAGCTTTCTGGCTAATCTTCCTGCTGCCAGTAATCTCCTTTGTGCTGATATCGGTGCTGGTCAAGCCCTTTACCAGGCGTGACTCACCGGTGGCAGGATACATCACCATCATGGCCATCACCGGCTCAGTCATACTGTCTATCTGGACGCTGGTCGAGGTCATGGGTGCGCCGAACCATGAAATACACGTGCCCGATATCACCTGGGTGATTATCGGAGACTTCAGCATCAATCTGGGCATTATCATGGATGCCCTGACAGCCGTGATGGTGGTGGTGGTCTCGGTTGTCAGTCTCATGGTACAGATATACTCCCTGGGCTATATGGAGCACTTCGTCCATAAGGAGGGAGACACTTATACGCGCTACTACGCCTGGATGTCGCTGTTCACTGCCTCGATGCTCGGTCTGGTAATCGCCGACAACCTCCTGCTGATGTTCGTCTTCTGGGAGATGGTGGGACTGTGCTCTTATCTCCTCATCGGGTACTGGTTCCACAAGCCGTCGGCGGCTAACGCTGCCAAGAAGGCCTTTATCGTCACCCGATTCGGCGACTTCGGCTTCCTGATAGCTATCCTAGTGCTTTATGCCAATACAGGCACATTTGATACTGCTCAAATAAGCGAGATGGCGGCGACTGGTTTTCTTGCCGGCGGGACACTTACCTGGGCATGCATCGGCATCTTCTCCGGCGCAATGGGCAAATCGGCGCAGTTCCCGCTCCATGTCTGGCTGCCTGACGCTATGGAAGGCCCAACCCCGGTCAGCGCCCTCATCCATTCGGCGACAATGGTCTCGGCAGGCGTTTTCCTCGTGGCCCGCACCTTTCCGATATTCGCTCACTCAATCGAGGCCGTTACACTGGTGGCTTCCATTGGAGGTTTTACTGCAATATTCGCCGCCTCGATGGGCCTGGTAATGAACGACATCAAGCGGGTGCTGGCTTACTCTACCATCAGCCAGCTTGGCTACATGATGCTGGCACTGGGAGCAGCCGGTATCGCACTTAACCACGAGGGAAACATTACCATTGAGGCCGCCAAGGCGGCCGTTGCCATCGGTATCTTCCACCTGTTCACCCACGCTTTCTTCAAGTCATTGCTGTTTCTTGGCGCCGGTAGCGTCAATCACGCCACCGGTACATTCGACATGCGTATCATGGGAGGCCTACGTAAAGTGATGCCCTGGACGTATATTACATTCCTCCTCGGCTCGTTGAGTCTGGCTGGTATCTGGCCGCTGGCAGGCTTCTGGAGCAAGGACGAAATCCTCCTGACTGCCCTGGAAGGCAACCGTTTCCTGCACGCTCTGGCAATGATTACCGTCTTCATGACAGCCTTTTATATGTTCCGTGTAATATTTATGACCTTCCACGGGGAGTATCGCGGCGGTGAATCGAAGGAGTACAGCCATCCCCACGAATCATCGAAGGTTATGGTACTGCCGCTGGTATTTCTTGCTATCCTGGCAGTTGTGGCCGGGTGGTGGAATATCGGTGGAGACTTCAGCCAGTTCATGGGGCATGGTGAGCCGACATCGTTCGGGGCGAGATTTTTTGGAATTTTCGCCGAGTCACCATGGCCTATCATATCGTTGCTGCTGGCGTTGGCCGGTATCGGGCTTGCCTACCTGATGTACGGCTCGAAGCGGATTTCAGCAGAGCAAATCGGCGCCCGCTTCAAACTGCTCTACAACACCCTGATTAACAAGTACTGGTTCGATGAATTATACGAGAACATCATCGTGAAGAAGGCCCTGCTCGGCGGAATCTTCGCCAGATTCCAGGAAATGGACAGCAACGGCGTTGATGGTGTGGTGAACGGCGTAGCCGGAGGCACCTTCGGCAGTGGTAATGTTATCCGACGACTGCAGACAGGACAGCTCCAGCTGTATGGGCTGTTTATCGGGCTGGGGGCAGCGGTGATTGCCATCGTCCTCTTTATCGTCGGATGAATAAGCTAAAAAGACCACGGGGCCAGGCCCCGTTCAATTGAGAATAATAGAAATCGGATAGGAGTTAAGAGGCTTGGATTCGGGTTGGCTGCTAGCCATCATCCTGCTACCGGTTGCGGGGTCGATACTGATTGCGTTTATACCCGGTCTCTCCGAGAGGCTCATCAGGTATATCGCCGCTCTCTTTACCCTGGCGTCTTTGATACTGGCGGTAGTTGTCTTCGCCGGTTTCGACCGGTCAATAGGTGGATATCAGTACGAGCTGAAGGCGTCGTGGATTCAGGCAATCAATGCCAACTTCCACCTGGGAGTGGATGGGCTGAGCCTGCCGCTGGTGCTGTTGACCGCCTTCCTCGGATTCATGGTGGTCCTCATTTCGTGGAAGATTCATGAGAGAGTACGTGAGTACTTCGCCTGGCTGCTCCTGCTGGAGACGAGTATCCTTGGCGTCTTCTGCTCGCTCGACCTGCTGCTCTTCTTCATCTTCTGGGAAATAGAGGTTATCCCGATGTACTTCCTCATCTCGATATGGGGAACGGGACGTCGCGAGTACTCGTCAATCAAGTACGTTCTCTATACCCTGTTCGGCAGCGCCTTCATGCTGGCCGGTATCCTCAGCCTCTACTTCACCACCGGCAGCCTCAGCATGGTGGATATCTCCGAAGGCGGGCTGGCCATGGTACAGTCCATCATGCCGGCGTCAATCATCTTCTGGCTGCTCATTATCGGCTTTGCCGTCAAGCTACCGGTCTTTCCACTGCACACCTGGTTGCCGGATGCCCATACCGATGCCCCGACCGCCGGCAGTGTTATGCTGGCCGGGGCGCTCATCAAGATGGGCGGCTACGGGATGATTCGTGTCTGCGTGAGTATCTTCCCCAATGTTGCCCAAGACTTTGCGCCGCTGTTGCTGACTCTGGCCGTCATCAGTGTGCTCTACGGAGCAGCCCTCACGCTGCGCCAGACCGACCTGAAACGGATGATTGCCTACAGCAGCGTCAGTCACATGGGCTTCGTGCTGCTGGGTATCTTTGCCCTGGGTGAGGTAAGCCTTACCGGCGCCGGTCTTCAAATGGTCAGCCACGGTTTACTTACGGGACTGCTATTTGCCATGGCTGGCCTGACGATGCACAACGTTGAAGAACGTGACCTGAGAAAGCTCGGAGGACTGGCCCGGCAGATGCCGGTTATCGCTGTTGTCTTCTCAATTGCCGGACTCGGTTCACTGGGACTGCCGCTGACCAGCGGCTTTGCCGCCGAGTTCATCACCTTCTCTGGAGCCTTTTCCAGCACTGTCGTCGGCGGTGTCCAGGTCTATACACTGCTGGCAGTGCTGGGCGTGGTCCTGGCTGCCGGCTACATCCTGTGGATGCTACAGCGGACATTCTACGGGCCGGTGCTGGAGCAGTATAACGGGGTCAAGGACGCGGACAATCTGGAGAAGGTCTACATGTTCTCCTTTGTCATCCTGATTCTGCTGGTCGGGATTTACCCGGCAATACTGACCAATGTTATTAAGCTCGGCATTTCGCCGATAGCGAGTTTGATAGGTGGCTAGCATAGGAGTAGACCTTGAACTTTGAGCTGTTAGCACCGGAAATTAGTTTGGTAGCAACGGCTGTGGCCGTAATCCTGCTGGACCTGTTTGTCCAGCGAAAGGGACTGCTGGCGATTGTCAGCATTATCGGTCTGGCAGTATCTGCCGGATTCACCATCGTCATGTACGGCGAGCCTTCACGTACCATCTTCAACAACACTCTGGCAGTGGACAACTTTGCTCTATTCTTCAAGCTGCTCTTCCTGGGAATTACCGCCCTGGTAATTCTGGCCTCAGTCGATTATGTATCGAAGTTTGAGCGTTTCCGGGGTGAATACCATGCGCTGCTAGTGCTGTCGGCGCTGGGCATGCTGCTGATGGCGACTGCCACCGAGCTTATTACTATCTACGTCTCCCTGGAACTGGCAAGTATCTCGCTCTATATCCTGGCCGGTTTCCTCAAGAACCCCAAGTCGAGCGAGGCCTCGATGAAGTACCTGCTACTGGGTGCCACCGCCTCAGCGGTGCTCCTCTACGGAATGGCACTCGTCTTCGGCACCACCGGCACAACGCAACTGGGTGAAATCGCCCAGCGGGTCCAGACCCTCGGTGTACAGGGAGTCATCGATAATCCGGCCCTTATTCTGGGTATTGTCCTGCTGATAGCCGGTTTCGGATTCAAGATTGCCGCCGTGCCCTTCCAGATGTGGGTACCTGACGTTTATGAAGGTGCCCCAACCCCGATAACTGCCTATCTTTCTGTAGCGAGTAAGGCGGCTGGCTTTGCCATCATTCTCCGCATTTTCAGTACTGCCTTCGGCCTCCCCAACTGGCTGAGCCTGGACTGGGGTGTTATCTTCGCGGTATTAGCGGCTATCGGTATGACGGTGGGTAATCTCTCGGCGTTGCCGCAGACCAATATCAAGCGTATGTTCGGTTACTCCAGCATTGCCCAGGCGGGCTATCTTATGGTCGGGCTGGCAGCCATGGGCATGGCATCAGCCGGTGCAACCATCGGGCAGAGCACCATCCTCTTTTTCCTGCTGAGCTACGCGGTAGCCAACATGGGGGCCTTTATCGCCATCATCGCCATCACCAACAAGATTGACAGTGACCTCATCCAAGACTTTTCCGGAATAGCCAAGCGGTCGCCGCTGATGGCGCTGGGGCTGACCGTCTGTCTGGTATCGCTGATAGGTATGCCACCGGCAGCGGGCTTCATGGCCAAGTTCTACATCTTCGGCGGGGCAGTACAGAACGGGCTGCTCTGGCTGGTCATCATCGCCGTGCTCAACAGCGTCATATCCGCCTTTTACTATCTGCGCGTTGTCAAGGTGATGTGGCTCGGTGAACCGGCATCGACGGAGAAGGTGCCCTCCTCGGCAGCATTACGATTAGCCCTGACGCTCACCTCTCTCGGCGTCCTGGGACTGTTTATCTTTGCCGACCCCATCATAAAGGCAGCCGAAGCCGCCGCCAAGATGTTCGGGTCTTAGCCAAAGATTTTCTCCTTGAAACCTGCATAAACCTCTGTATATTCGTATGCCCAAATGCACGATGCTCGCAATATGGGATTTTTCTTATCTAACTCACCCCATATCTCACAAATCCTCCCCCTCGGTCCCCTTCAGGGTGAACCCCTCCTTTGCTAAAGGAGGGGGAAGAAATAAGAAAAGAGGGGCTGGCGCCCCTCTTCAACACCCCGCTAATAAATTTCAACTAAAGCCCCAGCCCTAACAGCGGGCACCTTTCAAGGTGCGAATGCCCCCTGCCAAAGAAATGGCCCCACACCGTTTTGGGGAGTCAAAGAGGGGTGAAATCCAAATCCCTCTCGGTCTCCCTTTGTTAAAGGGAGATGAAATGTGTGTTTCCCCCTTTGAAAAAGGGGGATTAAGGGGGATTTAAACGAGGCATCCCCCTTTACAAGATTCCTGAAGCACCCGTCTAGCAGCATAATCGAACTCTTTCACAGAGACAGGTTAACCTTGTACAACTCATAAATTGTCATCCAAGGTCAAAATGTGTTACATTCTGAAGAGAATGTGCAACCACCTGTGCAGAACAACACCACCAGCCATTTACCCACCGGATGGCGTGAGATTACCTCTGGTATTGGAAAAGCTAAATGTTGAGCAATGAGCAATTTTGCTGGAGTCAGCAAGGCAGAGAAAATAAATTACACTGAAAGGAGTTTGGTATGGTCTCAAAGGAAGCAGAGAATTTAGAAGCACTGAGAGAAGAGGTTCGGGCATTTCTACGTGAGAACCTGCCCGAGAAGTGGGGAACACCGGCATATGAGGCACCGGAACAGGGTAGCGAGGAAGCAATTGCCCTGAGCAAATCTTTTACTAGGAAGCTGTATGACGCCGGCTATACCGGATTCGGCGTTCCCGCCGCGTACGGTGGCGTAGAACGACCACGAGAGGAGATAGCAGTCATCCGCGAGGAGCTCAGACGCCAGGGGATACCAATGCCATTCGTTGGTCTCGGACGAGTGGTCGTCGACACACTACTACAGTGGGGTACGGAGGAGCAAAAGAAACGCTTCATCCCCGGGATACTGAGTGGCGAAGTCCACTGGATTGAGGGTTTGTCCGAACCCAACGCCGGTTCTGACCTGGCCGGTGTCCAGACCACCGCTGTCAGGGACGGCGATGAGTGGGTGATAAACGGGCAGAAGGTCTGGACCAGTGGCTGGGACTATGGGGAATGGGGCTTCTTGTTGTGCAGAACAGACGTGAATGCCCCGCGGCACCGCAACCTGAGCTTCCTTCTCTTTGACTGTTCTACGCCCGGCTTCAGTCGAAGGCCATTGCTCCAGATGACTGGTGAAGCCCATGCCCAGTACGGCGAACTGTTCTTCGACGACATGCGCGTCCCCCACGAGAACATGGTAGGGGAAGAAGGCAGAGGCTGGTATGTCACTATGACGACCCTGATTGCGGAGAGGGGTGGAGGCCAGGTATCCGCAGCCTCCGGTGAGACTGGTGGAATGGGTATGGGCCTGTTTGGTGCAAGGACCATAGGTGGTGTTGACAGTCTGATTGAGCTCGCCAGGAAGACCAAGCACTATGGTCAGACGGCCTGGGACGATGTCAGTTTCCGCAGGAGAATAGCCCAGCTCGCCATTGAGAACGAGGCTATGAGGGCTTATGGTATGCGCCTCGGCAAGATGATTATGAGTGGGTCCGCCTCCGGAAATGAAGCCTCGATGGCGAAATTGACCTGGACCGAACAGGGCAAACGGCGGGGAGACATGGTGTGTGAAATCATTGGGGCTTACTCCCAGTTGATGAGGGGTGACCCAAGGGCAGTAGATAATGGTGACCTTGTTTTCAGTATGCTCATGTCACGGGGTACCACTATATTCATGGGGACCTCGGAGATATGCCGCAATATTCTCGCCGAGAGGATACTGGGGCTACCCAGATGATAGTCTGGTGAGATAAAGGGTACAGAATATTGGTCAAGAAGGAATGTAAGGAGCACTAGCTATGGCGATAGAACTCGGTCTCAATGAAGAACAGTCAATGTTAAAGACGATGGCAAGAGATTTCCTGGCCGCCGAGGCCCCGAAGACGTTTGTACGAGAGATGATGGATGATGAGGTAGGGCATTCTTCAGAACTGTGGAAAAAGATGGCCGAACTCGGGTGGCAGGGTCTCGTCTTCCCAGAGGAATACGGGGGGGCAGCAATGAATTTTAGAGACCTGACCATACTCTGCGAGGAGATGGGGAGGGCCGTAATGCCTGGCCCCTTCTACTCAACCGTGATTCTCGTCGGGCTGCCTATTCTCGATTTCGGTACTGATGAACAAAAAGCGGAATTCCTCCCCAAAATAGCTAATGGTGAGATTGTCTGCACTCTCGCTGCTCTCGAGGAAAGCGGCGACCTGTGGGCGGATGATTTGCATCTCAGAGCACTACCCCGTGGCGATGGGTATGTCCTCAGTGGCACCAAGTTGTTTGTTACCGATGCTAAGGCTGCGGATTACATGCTTGTTGCTGCCCGTACCAAGCGCACCCAGAACCCTGAAGAGGGCATCACTCTTTTCATGGTCAAAGCTAAGGAGTGGGGAATATACATAGACAATATGGCTGTCATGGACCTGACCCGGAAGCAATATGAAGTGGTTTTCACCGATGTACCGGTATCTGCCAGTAGTATCATCGGTGAACTGCATGGAGGCTGGCCCATCCTGCAGCAGATTGCCCTCAAGGCATCGGCGGTACTGAGTGCCGAGATGGTCGGAGTGGGTGAGATGGCAATGGAAATGACCGTAGCTTACCTGAAGGACAGGATGGCGTTCGGTGTGGTTATCGGTTCATTCCAGGCACTCAAGCACAAAGCAGCCGATATGTATGCCGCGATGGAGTACTCGCGCTCATTAATGGAATGGGCAGCCGAGTGTGTCAAAGAGAATGACCAGGATGCCCCAATGGCTGTCGCCATGGCCAAGAGCCACTGCGGCGATGCGGTCAAGTTTGTCACTGACGCCGGCGTCCAGTTACATGGTGGCATAGGCTTCACCTGGGACCATGATATGCACCTGTACTTCAAGAGGGGCAGGTACAACGACACCGCCTTCGGTGACAGCAACTATCAAAAAGAGTGGATAGCCAGGAAACTCGAAGCAAACCTTATGTAAACGGGACTCTACGACACGTGTCATTCGTCAACCGGATGGGTGCGCCAGACAACGTCTGGGCTAGTCCTGAGAACGGCTGAGCAGGCAGACGGGAGGCAGGTTGTTACCGTGGCTGCTGACAGGTTCGTAAAGGACCTGCCCGCCGTCCCTCTATACCATTTGCCCGGGGGTGTATAATAAGTGTCAATAAACTGACACTATCAAGCCTATTCGGAGACCAAAATGGAAATATTTGTCATCATTTTGCTGGCGATAGTAGTCCTCTTTCTAATCTGGAATCAGCTCTGGCAGGAAAAAAGGTGGCGTGACCAGAGCGATACTCTTTCGAAAGCCGTCGGGGAGAGGCTCGAAGGGAGCCTGGGGGTCTTCGGTGAGGTCAACAAGAGCCTGGGCAAGCTGGAAGAAGGCACCAGGCAGATTGAGGCAGTCGGCCGTGACATCGCCAGTCTCCAGGAGGTGCTGCGCGCCCCCAAGTTCCGTGGTGGCCTCGGGGAGCTAATGCTGGAGCGGTTACTCGACGACATCCTGCCCCATCAGAACTACAAGCTCCAGTACCACTTCCGGAGCGGTGAGGCGGTCGATGCCGTCATCCAAATTGGCGATAACCTGGTACCAATCGACTCGAAATTCCCTCTTGAGGACTTTCAACGCGTACTGGCGGCTGACTCCGACCGCGAACGGGAGTCGCTGCGGCGGCAGTTTACCCGCACGGTGAAGAAGCACATTGACAACGTCACCAAGTACATCCTGCCTGACGAGGGCACCTTTGACTTCGCCCTGATGTATATACCCGCCGAGAACGTCTACTACGAGACGATACTGCGTGACGGCGCTGAGGGCAGCGAGGTATATTCCTATGCCCTCCAGAAGAGGGTAATCCCGGTCTCGCCCAACAGCTTCTATGCCTACCTCCAGGTCATCATCCTTGGTCTCAAAGGGCTGCACATCGAGCACACGGCCGGTGAGATACTGCGGCACCTGTCCAGGCTGCAAGGCGAGTTCGAAGGCTTCCAGGAAGACTATGATACCCTGGGAGGCCACATCCGCCATGCCGCTACCAAGTATGACGACGCTGGCAGAAAGCTTGCCAGGTTTGAGGACAAGCTGAGGATTGCGGCAGAGACCCCGGTCGAAAAGCTACCGGAGGGCAAAGAAACGGCTGATGATGCCGATTAAGCCTCCACACTCGCCTGCCAGTTGACATCCCCAGGGTTGCCAGGCTATACTAGTCGTGGTTTATTAATAATTCAATACGGATCTCCGAGTTGCTGTCTCTAAGGGCGCCCGCCTACGAGAGGCAAACGATAGGGTGTGAGGGGAAACCCTCTCGCCTCCCGTGTTTGGAAAGGAGAGCTGCTATGAATCTAGAAGTACGTGCGCGCCCTATTATCCACCATTATCTTTCTCCCGCCTGTCGCCGTCTCCACTGCAGCCTGAGTCACCCCACCTGATAGGTCCACTAAAGGCACGGAGGCGGTAACTTACATTGAAACTACCAAATATAGAAAGGATATTTCGTCGTGCATATCAACACTAACCGCATGAAGATAATTATCAGCACTCTAGCCGTTTTACTGCTGGTACTTGGCTCCCTGGGAGTGTTTACAGCCTGCGAGGAGTCGACGGCGGGCACAGTAGCCCCGAAGAAAGCCGTGCCGAGACTTAAGGTAGCGACCACCACCAGTCTCTACGATACCGGTCTCTGGGGATATCTGGAGCCTATGTTTGAGGAAGAGTATGGTGTCGGCATGGATATCCTGTACGCCGGTACCGGCAAGGCGCTGGAATACGGGCGGAGAGGGGACGTAGACGTTATTACGGTCCATGCCAAAGCCCAAGAGGAGCAGTTCGTTGCCGATGGCTACGGCGTGGAACGGGTACCCTTTGCCTACAATTATTTCCTTATCGTTGGTCCGCAGGATGACCCGGCCGGCATCAAAGGCCTTACCCCTGAAGCAGCCTTCCAGAAGCTGATGGAAAACGGAAGTGGCACATTTGTTTCGCGGGGAGACGGTTCCGGGACGCATATCATGGAACAAAATATCTGGGCAGCCGCCGGCTATGATTACGAGGAGGTAAGGAACGCCGGTACCTGGTATGTCGAGGGTGGTCTGGGCATGGGGCCAACCCTGACGATGGCCAACGAGTTGGAGGCTTATACCCTGTCCGACATGGGCACCTATCTCACTTACAAGGGCGATATTGACCTGGTGCCGATTGTAACCGAGGGCGATATACTGCTCAATGTTTATTCTGTGATTGCCGTAAACCCGGAAAATGTACCCGTTACCAACTTGGAGATGGCTAACAATCTGATAGCCTTCCTCACCTCAGCGGAGATACAGGAGCTTATGGGTAAATACGGTGTCGAGGAATACGGGCTGCAGCTGTTCACTCCCTGCGCCGGTAACGAGCCTGAATAGTTCAAGGCTGAACCTTCAAGCAGAGTATCCCCTCCTGACCGGGGAAAGTCCGAAGGGGAATCAGCCCCTTGCCCCTTCGGACATGATTCCCCTCCCTTTATCAAATGGTAAGGGGTGACCTTCAGGAAGCAACGATTAAACGATATAAGGAGCCGAAAGCTGACCGAACTCTGGAACGGTTTCACCAGGGCAATAGAACTGATTATATCCCTTGACCCGGAGGTAATGCAGATAGCCGGGAGGTCGCTGGGATTTGCGGCGTCTTCCTGTGCCATTGCCACTCTCATCTCTATACCTTTAGGCAGTGTCATTCACTTTAACAGCTTTCATGGCAAGAGGCTGCTCGTCAACATCATACAGACATTCTACAGCGTGCCAACCGTGGTTGTTGGCCTTTTTGTCTTTGTATTCATTTCCCGGGCGGGTCCGCTCGGTAGCCTGGGACTCATTTTCACACCGGCGGCTATCGTTATCGGGCAGGTGCTGCTGGTATTACCGATAATGATGGGGCTCACCATTTCCGCACTGCGCGGTGTGGATGTGACATTAACCGATACCGCCATTTCGCTGGGGGCTAACAGGTTCCAAACGGCATCCCTGGTCATCAAAGAAGCCCGTTTTGCCATGCTGGGTGCGGTGATAATGGGGTTCGGGAGAGCAATATCGGAAGTGGGACTGTCGTTGATGGTGGGGGGTAACATCAGAGGCTTTACCAGAACCCTGACCACGGCGATTTCGCTGGAAACATCGAAGGGTGAAATTGAACTATCAATAGCCCTGGGCATAATCCTGTTGTTCATTGCCCTGGTGGTGAATATCGTCCTTAACAGGCTGCAGCAGAGGTGAAAGTGTCCGTCAGCGAATCTATTATTGAGACCACAGACCTGGGACAGAGGCTCAACGGGCGGGATATTCTGAGGAACATCAACCTCAGGATAGACCGGGGGGAGGTCTTTGCCCTTATCGGTCCGACCGGCTCCGGCAAGACGACGCTCCTGCGGGTGCTGGACCTGATTGACTCACCCAGTCAGGGCAAAGTCTACTTTAACGGCACCGACGTTACCGAAGCGGCCGGGCAACGACTGGAGGCACGGCGTCGGATGGCCTTTGTCCTCCAGAAGCCGGTGGTGTTCAACGCCAGCGTCTATGATAACGTAGCCTATGGCCTGAAGTGGCGCAGGATGAGCCGGGGCGATATCCGTAAGCGGGTTGATGAGGTCCTGGAGATGGTCGGGTTAGTCGATTTCCGCAAGAGAAATGCACGGATGCTCTCCGGAGGCGAAACACAGAGAGTGGCCATTGCCCGGGCTATCGCGACCGAGCCGGAGGTGCTGTTACTTGATGAACCGACCGCCAACCTCGACCCCGTTTCGACAATGAAGATTGAGGAACTGATAACCGACATCATCCAGCGGTACTACACGACAATCGTTATTGCCACCCATGACATGGCCCAGGGTCAACGGCTGGCCGGAAGGGTAGGCATGCTGCAAAACGGTGAAATCCTGCAGACGGGGGGCTGGCACGAAGCATTTAACTCCCCGCGTAACCGGGAGATGGCCAACTTCGTCGGCATCGAGAATATCATCGACGGCGTGGTACTCACCAGTGAGGACAATGTAGTCACCATCGGTACCGACCACAGTGTTATCGAAGCGGTGTCAGACTGCGCCGTGGGCGATAGAATTCACGCCTGCATCCGGTCGGAGGAGGTGACCTTAGCCCTTGCCCGTCTCACCAGCAGCGCCAGAAATACATTCACCGGAGAGATTACCCGACTAACCATCACGGGACCGGTCGCCCGTGTCGAAATCGACTGCGGTTTCCGGCTTGTCGCCCTGGTAACCAGACGTTCCGTCGAAGAAATGCCCCTGGACAAGGGTAGGCAAGTCTACGCGTCTTTCAAAGCAACGGCCGTTCATGTAATAAAGCAGGATTGAGATAGCCGGGGTAAAAGACGGACTGAAGGGTTTGTGATAAGATGGAGATAGAAAAATGACAGACCTGATTGACTCCTTCAGCCGACGCATCAACTACATGCGTATCTCGGTCACAGACCGCTGCGACCTGCGTTGTATCTACTGCACCGACCGTTTTGACCCTGACTTGAGCCATGATGATATCCTGCGCTATGAGGAGATTCACCGGATAGTGCAGGCGGCGGCCGGACTGGGCGTGAAGAAGCTACGTCTCACCGGCGGCGAGGCCCTGCTGCGACTGGATTTATACCGGCTTGTCGAGATGCTGGCCCATACCGACGGCATTGATGAGGTATCGCTGACCACTAACGGGACGCAGCTTGCCCGGCACGCCGATGAGCTCAAGGCAGCAGGGCTCAGCCGGGTCAATGTCAGCCTGGACTCCCTGAAACCAGACAGGTTCGAGCGTATCACCGGCAGCAACCGCATCAAGGATGTACTCGAAGGCATAGAGGCGGCCAAGAAAGCCGGACTCAATCCCGTCAAGATAAACATGGTGGTCCTTAAAGACGTGAACGACGACGAGGTTCTAGACTTTGCCCGAAAGACACTCACTGACGGCTGGCATGTCAGGTTCATCGAGCAAATGCCTTTTGTCAACGGAAACGGTGCAGATGGGGTAGTTCCCGTTCGTGATATTATGTCATCTATTGAGCAGTCCCTCGGCAAGCTCAGCCCTCACCTGCCGACATCCGGTAACGGCCCGGCCAGATACTACAAGCTGCCAGATTCCTCCGGAACGCTGGGTTTCATCGGTGCCGTGACCGAGTGTTTCTGTGCCGAGTGTAACCGTTTCCGCCTCACCGCCGACGGTCACCTCCGACCGTGTCTCCTCGATGACGACGAGATAGACCTTAAAGAGCCGTTACGTCGTGGTGCCGACATCACCGAACTGGAACGCCTGATATTGGAAGCGGCCACCCACAAGCAGCAACAGCACCACCTCGGTGAGAACGGTGTTCCCGAAAAGCGGCAGATGCGGCAGATTGGCGGCTAGTGACCCATTGACTCAAGCCAGGGTCGGGTCGTTTCCAGGTTCTCCGCAGCAATTCTCGTACGGGCAATGCCGCCCTTTTCATCACGAAGCCGCTCCCTGTCCCGAAACTCAAGAAAGAGAAACTGGCTCTCGTAATTGGCCTCAATCTCCGTGGTAAATCCCATGGCATCCTGCATATGGTTGACAGCAAATTTGACCATGCGCAGGCCTGACGGGTTGGTGAAGTAATTATCAGCCACGCGCCCGGCATAGGCCAGCGTTTCCTCTTCGAGCTTCTCCGGAGGGAAGACCCGATTGACCAGGCCGTACCGACAGGCCTCCCAGGCAGTCATAAAGCGGTGCTCGAATAATATCTCCTTGGTCCGGCGCGGCCCGATATCCCACGGCACCGAGAAGTACTGCAACAGTGAGGGCAGAAACAGGGCATTCTCCGCGGCAAAGATGATATCCATTGCGGAGGCGAATATTATCCCACCAAAAATACAATTACCGTGCACCATGGCGATGGTCGGCTTGAGTACATTACGCCACCGCAGGCTGTTCTCCATGCAGGTGGCACGGTTACGCTTATAGCGACCGAACGGGGTCGCAGGAAATCCTCTTTCCTCACGTTCAGCCATCTCCTCCGGCGTCCCCAGGTCATGTCCGCTGGAGAAATGCTTGCCCTCCCCGGACAGGACAATAACACCCACCTCGTCATCCTCGGCTGCCCGGGAAAAGGCGTCGTCCATCTCTTCACGCATCAGCCGACTCTGGGCGTTGTAGTAGCGCGGTCGGTTGAGTATTATGCGGGCTACCTTACCCGGTTTGTAGATAATATGCTTATATTCCATGGCAAATACCCCCTTACTTATTCATAGTCGCCGGGATATGATAGCAATGTTAAGACCCCACCCAAAGGGTGTCAAGCTTTTTCAATTGGCAAACCGACAATGTTCTGTTAGTATGGGAAATCACTATTCCACTCCCACAGGAGGAAGCCATGAAGTGGCAGCAACTCATCACCGACCTTTTCTTACGAATATCACAGGAGCTGGAGACAGTGCTGGAGGGACTGACCGTTGATGACCTCAATCAACAGCCCCACCCCGACAGCAACAGCATCGGCTGGCTTGCCTGGCATCTGACGCGCAGCCACGACAGAAACATGTCGGAGATTGCGGGGGAAGAACAGCTCTGGATAAAAGACGAGTGGTACCATAAATTTAACCGCGCCCCCGACCCCAGCGAGACGGGTGTCCACCACAGCCCGGAAGAGACCGCTGCCTTTCGCTCGCCAGACAGCGCGACTATCCTGGAATACCACCGGGCGGTCGTCGAGCGTATAAAAAACTACATCGACAGGAGGCTTTCAGAAAGCGAGCTCGAACGGGAGTCACACAGTCCGACACTTGGTACGACCCGACCGGTTGAGGCGCGTTTGATCGGTGTTATCAACGAAGGCTTTCAGCATGTCGGTCAGGCAGCCTATGTACGCGGTTTGCTGAAAGGCAAAGGCTGGTCGGATAGATAGTCGCCAGCTACAGAAACTTTCCTGATTTAAGAGCCGACTGAAACTCCTGAATCTTCTCTGGGAGACCCTGAAGCTGCCCTGACGAGTCTACAGACAGCCCCCAGCACTTCTGCAGCCCCTCAAGGCATTCCTTGCGCTCGAGGCCGGGCTGCCATTCCCGGCAGACCTCGGGCCTGATGGGGTGAATGAGGCATGAGAATACCCGGTTGTCTTCGGTCTCAGCCAGAAAAATGCAGGCCCCGTCCTGGGTATCGAGGAGGTAGTACCCCGGCTCAAACCAGGAGTCGTCTACGTACCTCTCCAGGAATGCTTCAAGGGAGAGCCCTAAAGAGTCAGCGATATGCTCGGCTTCCGCAGCAGTCACCCTCGGCGAATACTTCATGCAGCAGACCCCGCAGCGAAAACAGGGTATCTCCATTCTTTCCGGCGCATCTTCATCAGTGCAGGGTTCTTCCATGCCACCATTATAGCCAAAAAGGTACCATTTGGCATTAGTCGTAGACGTCATTGCGCGGGGACTAAAGCCCCCGCGGCAATCGCATTTCTCCACCTGACGAGAATGCTTCGTTTCACTCGCAATGACATGACAATCAAATAGAATCATTAGAAGCGGTGGGTGACGCTTCCGCTGTGATTTGATATACTTGCCCTATATAAGTCCCCGCAGCCAGCTGCGTGAGGAGGCAGACGATGACCGAGCTCAGTCATGTTAACTCAGACGGGGAAGCCCGGATGGTTGATGTCAGCCAGAAGGCGGATACCATGCGTGAAGCCATTGCCAGAGGCAAAGTGCTCATGAAGCCGGAGACCCTGAAGCTGGTCAAGGCCAACGAGATAAAGAAGGGTGATGTCCTTGCCGTGGCGCGGGTGGCCGGCATCACCGCCGCCAAGAGAACACCCGACCTGATACCGCTCTGCCATACGCTCCTGCTTGATAATGTCAGCGTCGACTTTGACCTTTCCGGTGACGACTGCATAGAAATTACCGCCCGGGCGAAGAGTACCGGCAAGACCGGCGTGGAGATGGAGGCACTGGTGGCTGCCTCAGTCAGTGCCCTGACCATCTATGATATGTGCAAGGCGGTCGACAGAGGGATGACGCTCAACGAGATATACCTGGAGAGCAAGACCGGCGGTAAGAGTGGCACGTACCGCCGGAAAGAGCGTTAGGCCGTGTCAATAGAGATAGTAGAGGCAAAGGACTCCAACGTCCCCGATATGGTAGAACTCTGGAGAGAGTTCATGGACCACCACAAGGACATCGACCCACGGTTCCCTATGCGAGAGGATGCTCACGTCAGCTTTGAGCAGCACCTCAGAGAACTAATGAGAGCAGAGAACACACTCATCCTGGTCGCCCTGGACGAGAGTCGGGCGGTTGGTTTCTCAATTTCGCAGGCGAATGAGTACCCTCCGATATGGGTAGAGCGCGAGAAGTACGGATTTATCGATACTATGGCAATCACAGCTGACCACCGCAGGCAGGGTATCGGAGAGCAGATGCTGGACAGGATGTTCGAGTGGTTCGCCTTACATGGCATAGATAGAATCGAGCTAACCGTGGCCGCCAGAAATCAGGTAGGCTACTCCTTCTGGAGGAAACACGACTTCCACGACTTTGCACACCGATTGTACATGCAGAGGGGACGATAGCTCTACCGTGTTGCTTCCCTGACCAAGTGCCCTATCTCTGGCAGAATAATTTTATCCATGGCCAGGGTAGCCGCGTTAAGCGAGCCGGGGAAGCATAGAATAACCTTACCGCTGATGATTCCACCCACCGTCCGGCTGAGAATGCTGCCGGTACCTATCTCCTGATAGCTCAGGTAGCGGAAAAGCTCCCCGAAGCCTTCGAGGCGCTTCTCCAGCATCGGTTCGATGGTGTCCACGGTGACATCACGGTGACTCGCCCCGGTGCCGCCGCTGGTGATAATGACCTGAAGCCCCTCATGCCCCACGAGTTCCTCTATCTTCGCCCGGATAGCGTCACCATCGTTCTTCAGGATGCAATAATAGAGCACGTGGTGCCCGTGAGCGGTCAGCCGCTGCTTGATGAGCTTGCCCGATTCGTCGTCCTGCTCGGTGCGGCTGTCGGAGACGATGATAACAGCGCAGTTAACGCTCTTTAGTGCAGCATGTTTATGTTCGTGATAGCCCATGTCCCTATAATCCTTCCCGGTCTTTCTTGATGGCGATAGTGACCTCACACCTTGTTTGGTAGCGTAGGCCCCATCCCCTTAATCCCCTTCCCCAGAGGGGAAGGGGAAGATTTAGTAAGAGGGGCTGCGCCCCTCTTTAACTCTCCTCCAAATTATTCCGAGACGGCGCTTACCTCACAATCCTTCGTGACAGTGTTTAACAACAGCGTCGCTTCTGACCTCTCCTCTCTGTGTCAACTGCTGTGGTTACAACCCCTTATCCCCTCTTGTGGAGTCCGGAGTGGTTGAATCCCTCTCAATCTCCCTTTAACAAAGGGAGAGGCTTCGTGTTCCCCCTTTAAAAAGGGGAACCAAGGGGATTTCACAAGGCCCTAAAAATGCGGTTTGCAGAGAATCTCTCTGACCTTCAGGTCAAAGAAGTTATTGGTGTTTACCGGCTTGAGGACCACGGCTGTATCCGCTCCCCGGCCGGTACCGGCGATGGCAATAATATCCTCACCCGTCTGCACTAGGCCGGCATCGGCCGCCATCAGCGTAATCTCACAGACTACCTTCATTCCCTGTCCGAAGATGCGCAGCGTACTGGCAATCACGTCTCCCAGGAGGTACATATTGAACTTCTTACGCATCGCAGCATCGATACCCATAAAGGCGTGTGTCGTCGTCAGGACAATACCACCCTTACTCTCGAATTTCTTCCGGTTTTCGTCGGTTAACTCCTGAAAGTTGGCCCCTCTCATGCCGGTAAAGTGGGTGACGGCAATTACCCTCATCCCCTCGAAGACCTCGACACTCTTCGTTGCCGTACCCCCGACCGTGGTGGCCACCACGACCGTCTTTATCCCCAGTTCGTCGGCACGCTCTTTGGCGATACGCAGGGTCTCATCAGTGTTGGCCTCTCCCGGACTGTCAAAATATACTGTCCTTCCTTCCATTGCTGGCATCTACCCCCTTCTGTACCCTGTCCGCTTCTCTGCCTGATAGATTAACGCCAAACGAAGGTAAAGTCAAAGGCAATGCCGAGCCCGGACCGATGAGATTGCTTCGTCGCTGGCGCTCCTCGCAATGACACGGTTGGGGCTGGTTGTTACTCATCACAATGACATGGCCAGGGCCGCCCGTTACCCCCCACTGTCATTGCGAGCGGCCCGCCTGCCATAGTCCTGAAGGGACGGCGGGCAGGAGCGAAGCAATCTCCCTCAGGTAATAGATTTGACACCCTATGACGCCGATGCTACACTGCATCTATCCTCACCAGTGAACACGCTCATTACTGAAATTACGTGTATGACTGTGAAAAAGATTGGCATTATCTTTCACCCCCTGAATGATGCCGCCTGTAACCTGGCCAGAGAGCTGGAGGAGTTCCTCGGCACCAGGGGTGTCTCTACCTGGCTCTGTTCTGCCTGGGAAGGAGAGTCCGCCAGTGCCCAGGTGGACGGTACCGACCTGGTACTCAGCATCGGCGGTGACGGCACAATACTCCGCGCCGCTCAGGCAGTTTTACCGAGACCAGTACCTATTACGGGCATTAATCTGGGTAACCTCGGCTTTATGACCGAACTCGGTGTCGCTGAGGTCCGGGAGAAGCTTACCTCTCTGCTAGCCGGAGGAGGCTGGGTAGACGAGCGTTCGGTGCTCGAAGTTAAGCTCCCGGTTACCGGGGAGTCATCCGAGCCAAAGACATTCTACGCCCTTAATGATGTCGTCATTGCCCACGGGGAAGTTGCCCGCGTCATCTACGTGGAGGCAAGCATTGATGGTGAGCCACTCACCACCTACAAGGCGGACGGCGTAATTGTGTCAACCGCTACCGGCAGCACCGGATACTCGCTGGCAGCCGGTGGCCCGATATTGCACCCGCAGGCAAGAGAAATGCTGCTGCTGCCAATAGTGCCTCACCTCAGCGCCAGCTACAAGCTGGTGCTACCGCCCACGTCCACCATAGAGCTACGCGTCAGTACCCTCCACTCGGCAGTACTGACGGTTGATGGACACATCAGCACGCCGCTATCGAGTGGTACCGCCGTCACTGTAACACGCAGCGAAAACACTGTTCGTTTTCTCAGAATTCACCCCGACACCTCACTCTGGGGCTCTCTGGAGAAACGTCTCAAGGGGAAGCAGGTATAAAGATGGAGTTATCAGTAGAAAAAGCTACTATCAGCGATGCCGAGGAAATGCACCAGCTTATCAACTACTTTGCCGACAGGGATGAGATGCTGCCGAGGGCGCTGAGCGATATATACGAGAATATCCGTGACTACTTCGTCGTCAGGGAAGGTGGACGGGTGACCGGCTGTGCCGCCCTGCACGTCATGTGGTCCGACCTGGCCGAGGTAAAGTCGGTGGCGGTAGCTGAAGACAGCCAGCGACGGGGTATCGGTTCCGGTCTGGTGGAGGCCTGTCTCAAGGAAGCCCGAACACTCGGCCTCCCCACCGTCTTCTGCCTGACCTATAAGCCCGCCTTCTTCCAGAAGTTCGGTTTCGCGGAAATTGACAAAATGCAGCTACCGCGCAAAGTCTGGACAGAATGCTATCACTGCTCCAAGTTCCCGGACTGCGAAGAGGTGGCCCTCATCTGTAACTTTGAGAATTCGATGGCAAAAGAGTAACTCCCGGGCAGCGGAGGTCTGATTTGACCGAAGAGGAAACCCTGTCTACACGTGTGGTCTTTGACGGGCGGGCGGTCAAGCTGCGAATTGACACTGTAAAAACAGCCGACGGCCGGGAGTCCACCCGGGAAATCGTTGAACACAGCGATTGCATTGCCGTAATTGCGGTTGACGAGAATGATAACGTCCTGCTGGAAAGGCAGTACCGCAAGGCCATTGAGAAAGAGCTTCTGGAGATACCAGCCGGTGGCATCGACCCCGGCGAGGATGCGGAGACAGCCGTCCGCCGTGAGATGCAGGAGGAGACGGGATATCTGCCGGGAAGGGTGGAGAGGTTGGGAGGATTCTACTCGACACCGGGCTACTGCACCGAGTACCTTCACCTTTACCTGGCCACCGAGATCACCCCCAGTCAGCTCTACGCCGAGGACACGGCCGGCATCAGCCTCGTCCGCGTGCCGGTGAAAGATATCCCCGGCCTGCTTGCCTCCGGCAAAATCGAGGACGCCAAGAGCATCGCCGGGTTGCATATGTACCTGGAGCACTTGAAGACCGGCAAACAGGGGGCATAGACATGGTCGTTGTTTCAACGGCCATCCTCAAATAAGGATTGACTGGGGGAGAAATATGTTGACCGGAGTCCACTTTCTTCTGACCTATACGTGCGGCTTTGAATGTGACCACTGCTTCGTATACAGCAGCCCACAGGCAAAGGGGACTTTTACCCTGGAGCAGATTGAAAGTGTCTTTGATGAGCTGGCCAAGATGGAGACGGTGAAGCGGGTGTATTTCGAAGGCGGTGAGGCGTTCCTTTTCTACCCACTAATGGTCGAGGGTATCAGAATCGCCCGCGAGCGAGGCCTAGAAGTAGGCATAGTCACTAACTCATACTGGGCAACAACCGATAAGGATGCCGAGCTCTGGCTAAAGCCTCTGTGTGAGATGGGGATTGCCGACCTCAGCCTGAGTGATGATTCTTTTCACTCCGAGGACGATAAGGAAAGCCCGGCCAGTCATGCTATAGCGGCGGCTAAGAGAATGGGTATACCTGTTAGCGTGATTTCCATAGAGAAGCCCAGTGTTGAGATAAGCGAAGGCGAGGAACAAGAACGGGGAGAGCCTGTCGTCGGCGGCAGCACCATGTTCAGAGGCAGGGCGGTCGATAAGCTGCTGGATGGTCTGCCGACAAGACCGTGGCAGGAGTTCACAGAGTGCCCTCACGAGGACCTGAGAAACCCCAAGAGGGTCCACATTGACCCGTACGGTAATGTCCATCTATGCCAGGGACTGAGCATGGGTAATATGTGGCAGACTCCCCTGTCCGAGCTTGTCAAAGCCTATGATTACGCTTCACATCCAATCTGCCGACCCCTGGTAGAGGGTGGCCCGGCCCTTCTGGCGACAGAATACGGGGTCGAACACGAAGATAGATACGTGGACGCCTGCCACTTTTGTTACGCTCTCCGACGGGCGCTTCTGGACAGGTTTCCGGAATACCTGGCACCAAAACAGGTCTACGGGTTATGATTACAGGCAGATGGCGATAGCAGTTAACCGGCACGGCATTGCCCTCCTTGAATACAGACAGATACCGGAAACCGAACTTGCATCGGACGTCTACAGGCCGCTGCTTATCACGTTTATGGTCATCAGGCACAACCTGGATTTCTTACTCGTTCACCACCGTCAGAGACAGACCTGGGAGCTGCCCGGCGGCCACATCGAGCCGGGAGAAAGCGCCCGCGACTGTGCTATCCGGGAGCTATTCGAAGAGACAGGCCAGAGAGTCGACCGTCTTGATTTCAGGGCAGTCTTGAAGTACCGCAGCGAGTCAGAGAACCATCCGTATTACGGCATTACGGGATACTATTATGGCACACTCTACTCGGGTGAACTGCCCTCCCCAGCCCCCTTCCGCGAAAACGAGGAGATATCACAGATAACGTTCTGGGATGGAGAGAAGAACATCGGCTACATCGACGAGATAGACAGGACGGTAATAAAGCTAATTCAGGACGGTAGTATCTAGCCCGTTGTTATATTCAGGACTTTGTCATAGGTCCGGTCGAAGACATCCCCACCACCCACATAGCCGCTTCTGGTCTTCTTGAACCGCTTCTGGACTTCCTCAGGGGTGAACCGGTAGAAGATGAAGTCGCTGGCGACGCCCTCCGGCCTCAGCCGACAGTTCGGCCCCAGCACGACAATCAGCTCGTCGAAATCAAACGGCTCGGCCAGGCGTACCGGAGTACCCACCGGGCAGTTGTTGAGCCTGACGGCGACACAGGACTTGCCGATTTTGCCGTCGTAGCCGGTGGGCTTTCTTCCCTTCGGTACTTTCAGGCCGTAGACAAGCGTGCAGATGTAGCGGCCAATATCGCCGATGTAGTCCCGCGACCTGATAATGCCAAGCTCGCTGAGGCCTTTCTGGGCAGAAAAGAACTTTTTCAGTGAATCGGCCACTTCGCGTTCCATTTCATATACCCTACCCCTGCCACTCCTGATCTAACCGAGCACACCGGCCAGCTGGCGGCCCCCGAGGAGATGCATGTGAAGGTGCTGCACCAGCTGTCCCCCCTGCCGACCGCAGTTTATCACCACCCGGTACCCGCTCTCCGAGATACCTTCTCTCCGGGCCAGCCGGTTGGCTACGTCTACCATGTGTCCCACCAGCACCGCTTTCTCTTCCGGGAGGTCGGCCAGGGTGGCAATGTGCTCCCCGGGGATAATAAGCACGTGCACCGGTGCCTGGGGATTAAGGTCACGGAAGGCGACTATCTCTTCGTCGGTGTAAATAATATCGGCCGGTGTCTCCCCGGCAGCAATCTTGCAGAAAATGCAGTCCATTCTTACCTCCCCCGGCGGTACTCGGCCTTGCCCTGCTCAAACAGGTCACCGCCATGGGCATCGTTAGCCACGATAGCCGGAAAGCCCTCAACGGTCAGTCGTCTGATAGCCTCGGGACCGAGGTCTTCGTAGGCAACCACCTCCGCCTGCTTAATTGAGCGTGCTATCAGGGCGGCGGCGCCACCCACAGCGACCAGGTAGACTCCTCTGTATTGTACGAGTGCCTCCCTCACCGCCTCAGAACGGTTACCTTTACCAATCATGGCACGGAGACCGTAAGCCAGCAGGCGTGGAGTATAGGCGTCCATACGGCTGCTGGTGGTAGGGCCAACCGAGCCAATAACCTGTCCCGGCCGTGCCGGTGAAGGCCCAGCATAGTAGATAGTCTGCCCTCGCGGGTCGAAGAGTAGCTCCTCACCGCTGTCCAACGACTCGATAATCCTTTTGTGAGCGGCGTCACGGGCAGTATAGATGACGCCGGAAATCAGCACCCGCATCCCGGCTGTCAGCTTTTCGATTACATCAGGCTCGATTGGTGACTTTATGTTAAGTGTGTCTTGCATCATTACTAACCCGCCTCATCCAGTAAGTCTATATTCAGGCAAATTCTAACAGCATCACTAATCAGGCGCAATCAGCGGCCACAGAGCGAATCAATCTTCTCCCGGAACTCGTGCCAGCTCCTCACTTCCAGGTATTCACCGTCTATCTCACGCGGTTTGTTTTCTGGATTATACCAGACAGGGTACAGGCCGTAATCGATTGCTCCCCTGATATCGTACTCCAGCTTATCCCCGACAAACCAGATATCCTGCGGCTCCAGATTCATCTTCCTGACGGCAATCTGGAAAAGACGCTTGTGGGGTTTCCGGAACCCGTAATCAATACTTGATATCAGGAAAGCGAACCGATGGGCCAGGTCATGCTTGGCAAGTTCTTCCTTAAGGACATCCCCGGTGAAGGACGAGTTGCTGATGATGCCCGTTTTTATCTGGTGCTTGTCCAGCATGTCCAGCACGTCATAAATCCCTTCGGAGGGTGAATAAATTACAGCGGCATTCCAGAACTCCTGCTCCATTTCCTGATAGCTTATACTGAAAGAAATGCCCAGATGCTCGTACAGTAACCTGTGAAAACTCTGGCACCCGACCTCAACCATTGATTCGTCCCGAACCAGCTGAACATCTTCGTTAATCTCATTGGCAATGAGCTGGATTTCTTCAGCGGTCAGTTCAGGAGTACTCTCAGCGAATTCAAGCAGCCGCTCACCACCAGCCACAAAACTGAGCCATTCCTGGTGCAGGATGGTACCGCCCAAATCAAAGATTATACCAGCGGGCCTTTTCATTCTCCCCCCATGTCGAATTGGAATAGCCTACAAAACGGCTTCCCGGTGACGGGCACTGTGGCACTGGAAATTTATCGCGAGCGGCAGACTGGCAATGTGGGCCGGCATCACTTCGGCATGGACAGCCAGGGCAGTCGTCCGGCCGCCAAGACCCATCGGCCCGATACCCAGGTCATTAACGCGTTCCAAAATTTCTCGCTCAAGCTCAGCAATCTCCGGGTCGGGGCTCGACTGTCCTAGCGGGCGAAGTAGCGACTTCTTGGCAAGCAACATTGTCATCTCGGCAGTGCCACCGATTCCCAGTCCAATAATTAAAGGTGGACAGGGCATGCCCCCCGCCTCGTCAACGGCCGTGACCACCGTCTCGATGATGCCATCCCTGCCCTGGGCTGGTTTGAGCATAGCCAGTCGGCTCATATTCTCAGCCCCGCCACCCTTCGACATAACCGTAATCCTGAGCCGGTCACCGGGCACTATTTCGGTATGGAGCACTACCGGGGTATTGTCGCCGGTGTTTATCCGAGCAGAGAAAGGCTGCCGGACCATGGATTTTCGCAGGTAGCCCTGAGTGTAGCCCTGTCTCACTCCTTCCTCAACGGCCGCATACAGTTCGCCTCCGACAATCTGAACGCCCTGTCCGACCTCAAGAAAAACAACTGCGGCTCCACAGTCCTGACAGAGCGGAAAGAGGCCTTCTCGTGCAATCTGTGCGTTCTCAAGCAACTCCCCGAGGACGGCACGGCCCAATGGCGACTCCTCGATCTGCTCCGCCTGTTTTAAGGCAGCCAGAACATCATCGCCCAGTTCATAATTGGCCTCCTGGCAGAGTCGGGCAACCGCTTCGGTGATTTTACTGGCTTCTATTTCTCTCATCTTTAAATAAGGGAACCCTCCCCCTCGGTCGCCCTCCCTTTGTCAAGGGAGGGCGAAGATTATCCTTTATAGGGGCTGCACCCCTCCAAGACTCCCGCTTTATTATTTCGCTAAGAGCAAACTGAGATATCCTCGCGCCGTTGCTCAGTTGCGCAATTACGTAATAAAGAACCTATTGTTCCAGTGCCTCAATTCTCCTTTGTAGCCACGCTGAGACTATCTCCAGGATACGCCTATCAACTGGCTGCCGTGTCTGCTTTTTATAAGTCGATATGGTAGGCTCACCCTCCTCAACCCTGAGGATATGGGTGACATTCGGTAGTTCATGAGATTCGAAATCCCCTTTTATCAGCTCTCCCATTCGTATCAGGTCAGCCGGGTCAACCTGTATATCCTTCGACCCTGTTATCGCCAGCACAGGCACATTTATTTTGGCTAAATCTGGACCCGGGTCATACTCCAGAAATTCTCGCATCCATTTTGCGTTTATCTTTGCAATAAGCTGTACGCGATACCAGTCCTTTGAAGAACGCCTTATTTTGTCGATTTGCTTCTGTTGAGATTTCAGCACGTTGATTCGGAATAACTTGATAATCCATTTGTTGAGGCCTCTCAATCCCTTCACCACCTGCTCAGCCTGCCATTTCAGTGTCTCCTCACCCCGCTTGGCGGCACCGGCAATCAGTATCACTCCAGCGACATCAGCACCTTCACCTGCCAGCCTGATAGAAATCATTGCCCCTTCGCTGTGTCCCAGCAGAAACACCAATCCAGATTTAACCGCTACATGAGCCTTGAGCTGACCCAAAATAGCCAATGCATCAGTCGCATTGTCGTAGAAACCGGTCGCCCAATAGTTGCCCTCACTAGCGCCAACACCCCTCTTGTCATACCTGAGCGTAGCAATACCCTGTCTAGCTAGATATTCGGCAATCTCTCGGAAGGCATTTATGGCCAGTTTCTTGTGATTCTCGTTCCTGTCAACTTGTCCTGAACCGGGTATCAAGAGAACCGCTGGGAAAGGCCCCCCTGAATCAGGCATTGCCAGTGTGGCCGAAAGAGTGAGTGTTTCAGAGACTAACTTGACGTCTTCTTCTACCACTAGAGACCTTTCTGGTTGCTAGATTTCTATTACAGCAAGGGGAGAGGAAATTACTAGGCCAGCTAACATATTTACCCTAATGCTCAATTGCGCAACTACGTATTTACTCATAGGTCCGAAAAGCGCAGACCCAGTCCAGTCTCATCACCCCTATCAGCTCCAGCACCGCATGAGAGCCATCCCAAGAATGAGCATTATAAAAACGGGAAGTCATATCCGGTAAGTCCTAGTTCCTCAACCAGTTGTCTAATGTCGTTTTGCACAGATTCATTGACCGGGACTCCCTTATCCTTTCGGTCCAACCATGCCAGATATTCCTTCTCACCAGCGGTGTAGATTCGCTCGCAACCAGGGGCTTTCTTTGACTCACGGATTGTCCTCAGGATTTCCCCGGTGGTCTTCTTAAATGTCTCCAACTCCGTGAATTCGGCAATGTTAATGGCTATGAAGAAATGCCCCAAGTGGTAAGGTTGACGTTTGCCATCACGGTCGAAGCCCGACAGTCCCTTTAAAAAAGCGCCTGACTGGAGTGCTGCAGAGAGGATTTCGACAATAGTTGCGTAACCATAGCCTTTGTAACCAGCGAGACTTTCTCCAATACCACCCAAAGGCGTCAGCGCAGCGGTACCTTTAACCAGGTCGACGAGTACTTGATGGGAGTCTGTTTTAGGCTTACCATCCTCCCCTATTACCCATCCTTCGGGCAGCTCCTTGCCAACCCGGGCATAGACTTCGATTTTACCCCTCTGGGTGATTGATGTGGCGCAATCCAGCACAAAAGGAAACTCCTCATCAGTTGGTATGCCAAAGGTAAGCGGATTGGTACCCAGCATATTTTCGACCCCGAATGTTGGAGCTATGGAGGGTCGAGCATTGGAACCAGTAATGCCTATCATGCCGGCCTCGATAGCCATCAGAGCATAATAGCCAGCGATACCGTAGTGAGTAGAGTTGCGAACGGTGACCATCCCCAAGCCATATTCCCTCGCCTTCTCTATAGCCATTGTCATGGCTCTTTTTGAAATAACATGTCCCATGCCGTCATGACCATCTATCACTGCCGTAGTACGCCCTTCCCGGACAATTTCGAAATTGGTAATCGGATTTTGAATGCCTATCTTTATACGGTCATAGTAGATGGGCTTCAAACGACTGATGCCGTGGGAGTCTATACCCCTTTTATCTGAAGTAATCAACACTTCCGCGCAGATTCTAGCATCTTGTTCAGGGACCCCAACGCCTTTAAAAACATCCACCATAAAATTTTCCATGGTGTCAAAACTAATCCAGCAAATTTGATCACTCATCGCAAAACCCCATCCGAATTCGTTATGAACGTTTCAATTCTACTGCTTTTACCGGAGTTCAGCAATACCCTAATGGGCAGGAGGCACCGGACACCAGTGCAATTACCACATCCTGATAATAGGGGAAAGCGTGACGGCGCGACCTGGCATGAGTATTTCCTCATTAGCGCATCTACGCAATTACGCATATAATACTTTACGGACAACGGTTCTCCAAGCAACGTCTGCTTGACATTTCCATCTTATCTATACTAGAGTGTAATTGATAATATTTTTCAATTACCATAAGAGATGAGACCTTCGGTTAAAGGCATCTACATCACCCTCAGGCGGCACGGTTACAAGCTTACCCCGCAGCGGCGTGCCGTGGTTCTCGCCATCACCTCCAGCCAGGACCACCTCACTCCGGCGGCCATATTTAAGAAGGTCAAACAGTCCTACCCTGGCATTGGGCTGGTGACCGTCTACCGAACCCTCAAGCTACTGGCAGAACTGAACCTAATCTGTGAACTGCACACCGGTGACAACTGTCCCAGCTACATTGCAGGAACGTCACAACACCACCACCACCTCGTCTGCTCCGGCTGCGGAAAGGTTGTTGACTTTGCCAGCCCCCGCCTCATTGAGCACGATGTCGCTGAACTCGAAGGAAGGCTCAGCCGTGAGAGCGGTTTCCGCATAGACGACCACCTGCTCGAATTCACCGGTCTCTGTAAGCTCTGCCAGAAAGCTCAGGCGTCATCGGTATAAGCAAGAGAGATGTTCAAGCGCATTGTCACTGAACTAAGACACCACATTCCCTTCACCGGTCTTGGCGCAATTACCGGCATTATAGGTGCCGTTATTATCGTGGCAATCGGGGCACTTCCTTCAGTGAGTCAAGCTTCAGAGACGGTTTTTTACGTGCTGCATCCGCTCCACGTGGTACTCAGCGCCGCTGTTACCACCGCCATGTACCGCAAATATACACACGGGCAGCTCTTTCCAGCAATTCTGGTGGGCTACTTTGGTTCAGTTGGCATAGCCACCCTGAGCGACTCGGTGGTCCCCTACATCGGGGAACTGCTCCTCAACCTCCCTCACGCCGAAGCCCACATCGGCTTCATCGAGGAGTGGCAGATAGTGAACCCGGCGGCGTTTCTCGGTATCGCTATCGGTTTTTGGAGGTCCAACACCAAATTCCCGCATGCCGGACACGTACTCGTCAGCACCTGGGCATCGCTTTTTCACATCATAATGGCACTCGGTGAAACGGTGGCATGGATTCAGTTCCTGCCCATCTTCATCTTCCTCTTCCTGGCCGTGTGGCTGCCGTGCTGCCTGAGCGACATAGTCTTCCCGCTGTTGTTTACAAAGGGGAATGTACCCATCGAAGAAGGCTAAATGCCCACTCGAGACCAGGTAGATACTACGCAGGCCGCACTGTAGAGATGCCAATTATTGATTGGGCAGTAGGAAGAGATTCCTGGTAAACAAAAGGGCGTTAAAAATCGATTCTGAGCGTTCTCAGGGGTATTGAATAAACAAACCCGGCCAACAATATCCGCCATTCGACTCGTTTTTCACTTCGCGCAGTATCCCGCCAGGAAACCGGAGCAGAGGCTTGAATTACTACCATCCGGTTAGTGTGTATCAGCGTATTTACTTATTTACGCAATTGCGTAATTACTCTATTAAGGAGTTCCTCATCGGTCTTGACACCCCGCACATCCAGTCCGCTGGTCCGGAAAGCCTTGACCATTGCCTCGATAAGCTTGGTCTTGCTCAGTTTCTTGCCACCACTGAACTTGGCTGTGGATGCCAGAGACTCCAGGTATGCGTCCTCACCACGGTTAAGGAAGACGGAGAGCTTGATTCGGTTTGTCTCCGGCTCCGGGACCGTCTCTTCCCTTTCCGGTGGAGTCCGTGCCGGCCGTTCCGAGCCAGTGAGACGGTCCAATGCACCCCCATATGCAAGCTCCTCAGTAATGCGAACTCTCTTCATTTCATCACCTCTTCTACCAGTAGCCTGTAGGCGTTGGCTCCGTCCGACTTCGGGGCATACGTCAGGATTGACTCTCCGGCTGCCGGGGCCTCCTTGAAACGAACACTTGTGGGAATCGTAGCCTCAAATATTTTTACCCTGCTGCCAAAAGCCTTCCGGGTAACCTCACTGACCTCGCGGCTATGCAGGGTACGGGAACTGGTCATAGTAAGCAGTATTCCAGAAACCTCTAAGGTCGGGTTTAGCTTCTCTTTCACCCGATTAATCGTGTTGAACAGCAGCCCAACCCCTTTCATCGCCAGGAAATCGGCCTGTAAGGGAATAATCACGCGGTCGGCTGCGGCCAGGGCATTGATTGTCATCAAGCCGAGGCTGGGCAGGCAGTCTATCAGAATAAAGTCATAATGGAACCGCACCGGCTGGAGCATGTCTCTTAGCATTATCTCCCGGGTGAATGCCCCAACAAGGTCGAGCTCAGCCTGCGACAGCTCTATGTTGGCCGGAACCAGGTCAATAAGCGGGTTGCTCGTATGAATGATGACGTCACGCACTGTGAGACTACCGTCACCCCTGATGATGCTCGCCAGGGCATCGTAGCCGGTACGTTCCAGACGCTCCGGGTTATGCCCCACACTGATGGTAAGGCTGCCCTGCGGGTCCCAATCAACCAGAAGCACCCGCTTGCCATGCTCGCTCAGGCCCTGGGCCAGTGCCGCCGCCGTGGTCGTCTTACCGACCCCGCCTTTCTGGTTGGCGATACAGATGACAGGCATGTTTTCGATTTCCCTCTGGGCGGATTCTGCACCATTGTAACGCAATTGCGCAATTACGTCAATACTCACTTGCGCCATTTTCTCTCAAGGCATTGACCTGAGCAGCCAGTCCACGTACAATAGTCCTGACACGCAAATCCCGATAAGGAGTCACCTTGAATCTATCAGTCCAGCTCGCCCCCGGGAATGCTAAAGGCCTGCTCCTGGCCAATCCGGTGATGACTGCCTCCGGCACCTTCGGCTACGGCATTGAGTATGAGAACCTGTTTGATATCCAGAGGCTGGGGGCTATCGTCTGCAAAGGGACCACCCTTGCGCCCAGAGAAGGTAATCCCCAGCCCCGAATCGTGGAGACTGCCAGCGGTGTCCTTAATTCCATCGGGCTGCAGAATATCGGTGTTGACGCCCTGATAGCCGAAAAGGCGCCTATCTGGGCAGGCTGGCGCGTGCCGGTCATCGTCAACATCGCCGGTGAGACGGTTGATGACTACGCCAGTCTGGCCAAGCGGCTGGACGGTGTGGCCGGAATCAGCGGCCTGGAGGTGAACATCAGCTGCCCCAATATCAGGGCAGGCGGGGCCGAGTTCGGTGCCAGTCCTGACACCGCCGCCGCTGTAACCGCCGTCGTAAAAAAGACGACCTCTCTGCCTATCATGGTCAAGCTCACCCCCAACACCGGTGACATCGTGGCTGTGGCTGTAGCTGTGGCCGGGGCGGGTGCCGATGCAATCTCACTGATAAACACGCTTAAAGGCATGGCGATAGACATCAGGACACGTAGGCCGATACTGGGCAACATATATGGTGGTCTGTCCGGTCCGGCTGTCAAGCCGGTGGCACTCCACATGGTCTACCAGGTAGCTGGAGCCGTGGACGTGCCCGTCATCGGTTCCGTCGGTATTCGCACCGCTGACGATGCCATCGAGTTCATCATGGCTGGTGCCAGCGCCGTCCAGGTAGGAAGTGCCAATCTGACCAGCCCACGGGCAGCTCTCGATGTCCTCGAGGGAATCGAGCGGTTCATGCAGGATGAGAGGATAGGGGACATCACCGAGCTTATCGGGTCAGCAAGGTAGTAATTGCGCATTTGCGCATATGAGCAGATACTCTAATTCCCAATCCTGAGTTTTATATGGTCACAAGACTTTCTCAATCGCTGGTAGATACCCACGCTTACCCGGAAGTGAGAGAGTTTGACGCTGCCACAGTTGAGGTGATTACACAGGTTTGTAATCCCGACATTCGCATCCAAAGTGTATTCGGCGTTCCTAAAAGAACGGATTGTGTTAATTTTAATTCGCGTGCTATAATTACATCGCCGCTGTTTATTACCGTAGGTCGTTTCGCATATCATTCCTGTAGTCGTCGAAAAGCACAGGGCAAGCAGGGCCGGTATGACATGATTCAAAACATGATTAGTCTTGTGTAGTAGGATTATTTTACACTGAATATCAATACAGGGAGGTTCACGATGAAAAAATGGGTATCTCTGGTCGCGGTAATGTCCTTGCTAATGCTGTCTTGCTCGAGTTTGGCTGCCTGCGGTGGCGAGAAAGCTGTGGGTGAGCAGGAAGAGGAGGAAGAAGAAGAAGAGGAGGAGGAGGAGGAGGAAGAAGAGGAGGAGGAAGAAGAAGAGGAGGAAGAAACACTATCTGACATCCTGGCTCTGGGAATCAATCTACCCGCCGTACAATACGACCAGAGCATCACTGCTCCCGGGCAGGCAACGGTTGCAATGACAGTTTTCATGGAGGGGTCGAAGCTTCGGATTGAAATGGTTGCTGGAGGACAGACAACGATTCAGCTGATAGACTACGACGCTATGGTAATGTATATGTACATGCCAGCACAGAGCATGGCGATGGAAATGGACATGAGCAGCTTTGGAGGGGTTGGCAGCAAAGCGGCTCAGGACATCGAACAGTATCATCCAACGGTTCTCGGTACCGAGACTCTGGACGGGAAGAGCTGCCTTGTCGTTAGATACACCTACTCCACCGCTCAAGGAACAGTAACCGTGAAGCAGTGGATATGGAAAGAGCACGGCTTTCCAATCCGTACTGAGACAACAGTCCAGGGCCAGTTAACGGTAATGGAGATAACGAATATAGTGTTTGGCGATATCCCGAACAGCATGTTCGAGTTACCGGCAGGTGTCCAGATAATGGAGATGCCTGGCTCATGATGTAAAAGCTAGGCTACTCGAGAAAGAGGTAACTACACGAGATAAGAGGGGATAGGGGATATCACCGAGCTTATCGGGTCAGCAAAGTAGTAACTGCGTAATTGCGCATATGAGCATCTGCTCTAAATCACAAATACTGAGTGCTAGATGACTACGGAGACTGCTGGTTTACTGGTAGATACCCACGCTCACCTGGATGCAGGCGAGTTCGACGCCGACCGTGACGAGGTGATTACCCGGGCACGTGATGCCAGCGTCAGTACAATTATCACCGTCGGTACTGGCGTTGAGTCAGGCCACCGCTCAACCGAACTGGCGGAGCAGTACCAGGGCATCCTGGCAGTCATCGGTATTCACCCCCATGCCGCCAGCACCGCCACCGAGGCAGATATCACCGCTATTGCCCGGCTGGCCAAACACCCTAAAGTAGTCGCCATCGGTGAAATCGGGCTGGACTTTTACCGGAACTACTCACCCCGTGATAGCCAGTTCAGGACCCTGAAGTGGCAGCTCGACCTGGCAGCCCGGCTGGGCCTGCCGGTGGTCATCCACTGCCGACAGGCTCACGAAGAGATGTTGAATGTCCTGCGCGACTGGACCGCCCGGCATAAAGAACGACAATCGCCCGGCGTTATCCACTGCTTCCAGGGCGATACCCGAACCACCCGACAGTACCTGGAGATGGGATTCTACCTCTCCCTAGGCGGCTACATTACCTACCCCGCCAACAGCAACGCCCACGATGTTATCAGGAGCATTCCGGCAGACAGGTTGATAGTCGAGACCGACTGCCCATACCTGGCACCACAACATTACCGCGGTCGGCGTAACGAGCCAGCCTACGTGCGGTACACCGCCGAGGAATTAGCCAGAATCAGGGGCGTCCCTTTCGAGACAATTGCACAAGAGACCACCGAGAACGCCCGCCGCCTCTTCGGCTGGTAGGGAACAATCATGTCTATAGAAAAATCTGCCAGAATCACCGTCCGCGTCCAGCCAAACGCGAAGCGAAATGAGATAGTCCGCCTTGAGGATAACGTCCTCTACCTGCGCATCGCGGCGCCGCCGGTGAAGGGTAAGGCGAACGCGGCTTTGCTCGCCTTCCTCAGCGATATCCTGGGAGTGAGCAAGTCCCACCTGTCAATCGAAAAGGGCGCTACCAGTCGCATGAAGGCAATTGCCGTTGAGGGATTGACTCAGAAAGAGGTTATAGCATCGCTCGATAGTTTGTGTTGATGGGCAGCATGGCTCATTGTTCAGTACTTTTAAGTAAGAGTTGGGCCCTGGTACGAGTCTTGATGGCAACTCTAAGTCCAGCCCTCTCCTGTGAGCTTATCGTGCAGTTCGTCAGGATGGTGGCGACATCGGTATTCCAAACGGCTTGACTCGGTATGAGCTTTACTATAGGGCCACCCTTTGGCCATTCGATTTCGCTCGTGAAGTTCGTGTAGCAGCACATAACCACGCTCCGATTCGACTATGGCATCATCAATCCAGACTTCATTTTCAGGCACGAATTCGTAAACATAATCGTGGCCGCCTTCTGTAAAGTCGATATCAAATACGCTGCGCACCAGACTCCCATTAACAATCCAGACGCTTACGCCGTTCTCCAGCTTCTTCCAAAGCCTCTCGTGTACATCTCTCCCATCCGGCAATCTTTGCCCACGGTGGGTCAAGCGGACTACGTCTCCAGCGCGGCGGCGCTCCTTCCTTTCCTCCTGATCAGCCTTCGGTAAAGCCCTTTCGTACGGCATGCCTTCCGCCATGAGGCGGTACTCCATCAGAAGATGGTCAATGAAGAATTGCCGCTCATCATGCTGGGCTTCGTGGTCAATCCAAAGCTCGTTCACTGGAATATAAGGGTAGCGATAATGTTGACCGAAGTTAGTGAATTCTTCATCGATGTGGCTACGAATGTAAGTCCCGTCCACAATCCAGACTTGGAGATCGCCACGTTCCTCCACCTTTTCGATGTAAGCCGGTTTTAGCGATGCAGTCATCATTCATTCCCCTTCACCGTCCGCGTCTCATACATAGTCTAGATTATCACAACAATAACCTATCACGAGGAAGCATATCACCTTAACTGCTGACGAATCAAACTGCATACGTGAATAGGCTGTTTCGCCACAATGCCATCCATCCAGCATTAAAATGCAGAGGTAACAAAATGAGTGTTGCTAAAGGCCATTCACATAGCTGAGAAATGTCCTTACCACCATGTGGAACTTAGGGTCGGGCACGGCTGTCAGGTGGTCTTTACCCTCAATCTGAAAATGACACCCGTTGGGAACCATCATGGCCAGACTGGCCCTGTCGCCACGGACTAAATCGTCATTCCCGATAACCGTCATCAACGGCACCGAGATAGAGCGGAGCTTTTGCTCCAGGGTATCCCTGTCCATCTCGGCAACGGGCCACTTATTTTTCTCTGAGCCCATTCTGATAGCCGCCAGTGCCTTCAGGTCGGCCTGATTTTCTTCGGCAACCCTGCGGAACTCTCGTCCTAATCGATTGCGCGGGTCGATTTCATCCATACTATCAGCCATAAGCGCCTCAAGTATACGCTGACCCCGCCGGGCCTCGCGCTCTGCCTCGTCGGGGTCTCGCAGGCCAAAACCACCGAGAATCACCGACCTGACCCGTTCAGGATGAGTTAACACCATGTTCAGGGAGATACTTGACCCCATAGAGTAGCCAAGGATGTTGGCCTTCTCGATTCCCAGATGGTCCATCAGGCCGATAACATCATCGAGCATCTTGGCACCGTACATTTCGGGTTCATAAGGTTTATCGCTTTCCCCATGCCCCCGGCAGTCTATCATGACACAGCGGTTTTCCGTCTTAAGGGCGTCTGTCATTCCCGGACGTTTCCAGTTACCCTCAAAGCTAGACTCAAAGCCATGAATCATGACTACCTCTGGTCCGTTCCCCTCGACCTCATAATGAATACTGAGTCCGTCTTGGCTCTTAAAATACGGCATCCGTTCTTTCCTTCTCATTCATTTTTCCGTCATCATGGCACAGGACACCACGGACGTCAACATTCATGTGGATAGATATCTGTTGGCGATGCTAGTGAAGGTGCGAGTGTATGTTACGGTTTACATACGTCATTGCGAGGAACATAGTGACGAAGCAATCTTGCCTATTAGGTTGCTTCGTCTCCTGCCCGCTGTCCATCCGGGACTATGGCAGGCGGGTCGGCTCGCAATGACAGAAGAGGAAATGCCATATCACCAGCCAATCGAAGGAGCCAACAGGTTTGCACACAACGCATGCTGGTGATAAGATTGGGTAACATCATCAACTTTTTTGTCTTCACAGCTTACTGTGCCTAAAAGTCTAAGCCCAGGTTCACCGGAATCAGGCCACGGCGCTGGACAGGATGCCAATCAGAAACACTCAAGAGTGTTCTACGGCTGGTACCTTGTGGGTGCCTGCGTATTCATCATACTCTATACGGGCGGTGTCGTTAGCTTCGGATTTACCGCTGTTTTTGAACCCATAGCCGATGAGTTTGGCTGGAGCTATGCCCAAATCTCGCTCGCCTCTTCGCTACGCGGCCTTGAAATGGGCCTTCTGGCGCCTCTCATGGGGCTCCTCGTCGACCGCCTGGGCCCGAGAAGACTAATCTTTTCGGGCGGCATTTTAATGAGCCTGGGCTTTCTATTGCTGAGCCGCGTCTCCTCTATTGCCACTTTCTATGGAGCCTTTGCTCTGTTATCAATTGGCATGAGTACGTGTACCGGAACCGTGCTCATGACGGCGGTGAACAACTGGTTTCGCCGGAAGGCCGGAGTGGCCACGGGCATTGTCGCCAGTGGATTCGGTCTCGGAGGCCTCCTCATTCCTGCAGTTACCAGCCTGGCTGACGCATTTCAGTGGCGAGCGGCCATGCTTATTATCGGCCTCGGTATACTGGCCATAGTTTTGCCACTGTCACTGGTGGTCCGGCACAAGCCCGAGCATTACGGCTACCAACTCGACGGTGAGGCAATTAGCCCCATGGAGTCGGGGGAGACTCATGTCACACCAGCAATTGCGGAAATCAATGTCTCCGCCAGGCAAGCACTCATTGGCAGGGCTTTCTGGCACGTGGCAATTGCCTCCATGTGCCACTCATTTGTGATAGGTTCTGTAGTGACACACATGATGCCGTATCTCAGCAGTCTCGGAATCACCAGGTCTACCTCCAGTATGGTGGCCCTTGTTCTACCGGTTGCCAGCATCGGAGGTCGTCTTGGCAGCGGTTGGCTCAGTGACAGGCTGGGCAGGAGATATATATTCGCCGCCAGCTTTGCACTGATGACGGCAGGACTACTCTTTTTCAGCCAGGTTACAGCGGGAATGATGTGGCTGGTAGTGCCTTTTGTCATTACTTTTAGCCTGGGGTGGGGATGCAGTGTCACTTCAAGAATAGCCGTACTGCGGGAATACTTCGGCAGGGGCAGTTTCGGTGCAATTCTCGGCTTTACATCAGGCATAATGATGCTGGGGAACATAGCCGGTGCTCCGCTGGCCGGGTGGATATATGATACCTGGGGTAGCTATCAGGGCGCATGGCTGAGCTTTGGTGCCCTTACCCTTATGGGAATGGTGCTGATACTTACCACCCCCTCTCCCGGCCATGCTGCCTGACATAAACCGTGAAGACTCCCGCCAACCGGCGGTAAGCAATGGCGGTCTTTGATTTATCAACCAACAAAATGTATGATACATCCACACAAGGAAGAAATCAGTCGTAGCGAAGGGAGGCGAGAAATGGAAGAGAAGACGTCAGATTTCGAAGAACAAGAAGAGCCCGAAGAACAAAACACCAGCATCATTAAAATTGAGGAAATGAGCCTGGAAGATACACAGGTAGCCGAGCAGCTTTATAACAGTGCGGGGCTGGACCCGGTGGTGGACGCCGGACTGAAAGACTACGACAAACGTATCCAGGCAGAAAACAAGCTGATTAACAAGGTATTTGGTACCCGGGGGAGTGACATCAGGGGCTACGGCGAAGCGGTCGCCAAGAGGGTCGCCCTGGCCATATATGACCAGCTAAACCGCCAGTACGGCGGCAAGATGGGCGACCTGCGGTCATACTTAATGTCACTGGAGGAAGACCGCGACCGGGCAAATATCAGGTACGACGAGCTTATGGGGAGGGTAATCGGGATACTGGGCGATGAGTATAAGTCCCTGAGGACCGACTCCAACGCCTTCATGGAGAAACTGACCACATTAATCGGAGAGGACAAGGAGGCAGCCAAGATTGACCAGAAGGCGCTTGCTGAGAGACTGGCCGATATCGATGGGCTGAGAGCGCAGATACAGGCCCTCGACGAGGAAAAGAAGCAGCAACAGGGAAGCTACGAGGCGCAGCTGGCCGAGCAGAAAAAAGAGCATACCAGCGAACTGGCGAAGCTACAGGAACAGATTACAAGGCTGGAAACGAAAATTGAAAGACTGGAAGCGGAGAAGTCCGCCCTGAACCAGAAGAACAACGAGGAGCAGAAGGAGCTGAAAGCGCAGATATCCAGTCTGGATACCAAGACCGGAAAACTCGACGCGGAGAAGACTGCCCTGACGGCTGACCTCAAGGCATTGAGGGAGGAACACAAGCAGCTAATCACGGCAATGTCGAAACTGGTCAGTAGCGTACCCAGCGAAGAGATTGGTAAAAAGATGGGCGAGGAGCTGTACGGCTTTATTCTCAAGGACTCCAAGGTACCGGACATGGTGATAGAGGGCGTGGGCAAGTTTATCGACTTCAAGAAATATCTGGGGGAGGCGGTCGAGAGGGGGGCCAGAGAAGTTACCAGACGCGTGGAGGAGACTCTGAAGACGGCCCCGGAGGGCAAGTAGTTTTTGGCCGGAGATTTCCGCGCATAAACGTAGTTGCTCGACAATCGGTAGGGAACTCCCTGACCAAGGAGGCAATTATGTCAGCGCAGACACCACGGGACCAGTATATCAAGGTCGGTGATATCAACACCCGCTTCTGGACATCCGGTAGCGAAGGGACAGCAGTCATCCTGATACATGGCATAGGGGACGCTGTGGAAACCTGGCGGTCCAACATCAATGTCCTGGCAGAACACCATCGCGTATACGCCCTGGACATAGTGGGCTTTGGGCACTCCGATAAGCCACCTATCCAGCCTTCATTATCTTTTGGAGCCCAGTTTGTCAGCGATTTCATGGAGACGCAGCATATTGAGCGTGCCAGCGTAATAGGTAACTCGATGGGTGGTGGCATAAGCCTGCAATTCGCCATTCAGTTCCCTGATAAGCTGGAGAAGCTGGTAGTGGAGAGCGGGGCAGCACTGGGAAAAGGATTAGCTACTTTCTTTCACCTGTTCTCGATACCCATCATCGGTGAACTCCTGACCCGACCAAGCCGCTGGGGAACGGCCTGGCTCCTGAGACGGGTGGCATATGACCCTGCTCTGATAACAGACGAGTTGGTCGAGCTTTACTACCAGCTTTGCAAACTCCCCGGGGCGCAGAGGTCCTTCCTGTCAACCCTGCGTGTCGGTGTGAACTTCTCCGGCCAGCGCCCCCGCTTCGTTCGTCCCATTGTGGACAACCTCGACAAAATCACCTGTCCCACCCTGATTATCTGGGGGAAACAGGACCGCGTTATACCGGTAGCGCACGCCCAGATAGCCAAAAATGGAATCCCAAACGCTGAGCTCCACATACTTGACCCCTGCGGCCACGAACCCCACTTCGAACGCCCCAATGATTTCAACAGGCTCGTGCTGGACTTTCTGGCCGGATAGATTGCACAGACTGCGGGAATAAGAGGATAAGGGATGTATTGCGGGCTTTCAGGCGTGACTAGAAATGCACCCTCTGGCTCTTCAGCAAAAAGGGGAAATTAATGTGCCTGAGCTGATAGTTGCGACCAAACAAAACATCGAAAAAGTCTTTGATGATAACGCAAAGGCATATGACCGTGTCGGTCCAGCCATTTATCAGCACTTCGGGTCGCGCCTGGTTAACTGGATGTCACTTGAGCCAGGTACAAAGATACTGGACATTGCCACAGGTACAGGCGCGGTGCTGTTACCTGCCGCCCGACTTCTGGCGTCTAATGGACATGTAACTGGCATTGACCTATCCGGTGGATTGCTGCAGGAGGCTGACCTCTCAGTGCAACAAGAAAACCTGACCAATGTAACATTACGCAAGATGGATGCTGAGCACCTTGAGTTTCCGGATAAGACATTTGATTGTGTCACATGTGCCTTCTCGCTTTTCTTTTTCCCGCACATCGAATACGCAATGCGTGAGATGTACCGCGTCTGTAAGCCAGGTGGCCGTGTTGCTGTGACTGTATTCGACCAGGCATTACCTCCATTCGACCCGATTTTTCCAGTCCTGTTACAGCAGCTTGGTACTTATCAGGGAGAAGTGCGGATACCACCCCATGGCATGTCCTTTTCTCCAGACGAAATAGAGACTCTACTCAAACAATATGGATTCCACTCAATTCAGACACTTAGCGAAACGGAAGACTTTATCTATAAGCATGAAGAAGATGTTTGGGAATTCTTGCCGTTACGCTTGGCACTATTGGGTACGGACGAGACAACAGATACGCAATTCATGCAGGAATTACTTGCCAAATTACGTCCGCTGTTCCGCCCGGCTGGTCTGCACGTGTCTGTTGCGGCTATTTATGCGATGGGTCAACGTTAGACAACAGATGTGTTCCAAGACCGCGCGTGATGAAGATGCAGCCTTCACTGGAGAGGGTGCTGAAACATAAGAAAATACAGAGTGCGTAGGCTCGTCCTGTTTAAGAGAAGGAGGCATAATGCCAACGGCGAATATTAATGACTTCATAATGTACTACGAAACGAGAGGTGAAGGTTTCCCACTTGTTTATGTTCACGGTGGCTTTGGCGGTATGGGCACAGGTCTTCAACCCGAAACCCCCGCATGGGTGGAAGAATTTGCGAAGTATTTCCAGATAGTCACTTATGACCGTCGTGCCGCCGGGCGTTCAAGCTACCCGGAAGACGGCTTTACCATGCAGAATTTTGCCAGGGACATACGAGAACTGCTACGACATCTTGGATACGAGCGTGCTCACATCTGGGGTACATCAGCAGGTGGTCAGATAACACTTGCCTTTGGGCTGCATTACCCCGAGGCAGCAGCCTCCCTGGTTATTACTGATTCAGCACCATGGCTATCATTAGATGAAGAACTCAAAGATAAGCTGAGGGAACGTATCAAAGTGCTTAATGAAAAAGGGGCTGAAGCAGCTTATGAAGCTAGAGCTACTGGAGGAACCGTAGGACTGAACCTCTTTGTCGGGAGACCAGCAGCTAGTGAGGAGGAGCAGAAACAACGAGAAGTGGCTATGGAGCGAACCAGAGAACAACTCCGTGCCATACCACGCGATGAGAGAATTGCCAAGTACGCTGGTGAACTCCGTAACTATTCAGCTTATCTGGACTGGGATGCTACCCCTCAACTGAAAGATATAAAACCTCCGACACTGGTCCTCTATGGTACCGAAGACAGTGTCTTCCCACCTAAAGGCTCTCTTAATATGACCAGACTCATCCCGAATGTAGAATACAAAGCTTTTCAAGGGGCCGAGCATGGAGTCACCAGATTTCCAGAGGCCCTGGAACTGGCACTGTCATTCCTTCAACGACATACCTGATGGAATTGATACCCGATAGATTATAAGCTTGAAACCTGTACCTCTCCCACATGCATATTTTGTGTCAGATAAGACTGTACCTCATTAATGTAGTAGCCCTCGCTGGAGAGGGTGCTGAGGCACAAGGAGATACTGGGGGCTTAAGGGTGCTTATAACCCCTGTAATCGTCTGAGCTCTCGCTCCACCTCGTCATTCACCACATATCCCGAGATATGCATTAGCGTGTCGCCCGTGGGTTCCATCTGCATGGACGCCAGGCAGGGGTAATGATGGGCATGCAGGCCCGCCTGTGGAACCGCCTCCGCAACCGGTACACCGACCAGCTTCTCGGCAACATAGTGGGTAGAGCCGCAGGGAGCGCTTCGCTCCACTTCAACCCGCACTATTCTGTTACCCGACGCATCGACCTCTATTCTGAGCCTGGGTCTGCCAAAGTATTTAGCGAAGGCAGCAATACACCCACTGTAATATGTTTCAACATCGTCGCCGTAGCCGGTGGTCTTCTCAGTCAGTGTGCAGAAAGTCCTGGGGAAAACGGCAACAATTCCCATCCCGGCGAGCTCCCGTTGTAACTGGTTTTTCAGACCCAGAGGCAGCCAGGCCGAATTATCGATGGGCATAATGACCGCTTTCACCCCTGAGAGCCTGGCAATCGCCGACACGAGCTGGGCTGTTTCCGGCGACTCACTCAAGGCCAGTAGAAGGTCAGCCTGTGGTATGTCTGAAGGCAGAAACTCCTCGGGGTCATCTATGATAGCGGGCAGCACGCGGGGCGGAACGATAACCTCAAGCACCCAGTCCCCCGGGGCCGACTTCCTGATGTGCTCGACTATCCTCTCACCGTAATGCCCCTGGTGCAGTGCCAGAATACGTATCATACCCTCCGCTCAGCTAACTTCTGGCTGTTCTTGTGTGCCTGCTGCTTGATTTTCTCCGCATTGACCTCGGTTACCCAGCGGTCTCGGAGCAGAGCATCGGTGTGCCTGACGACCTGGTTAACATAATATTCACGGCTGGGGTACAGCTTCTTGAGGAGGGTGTCATCAAATGGGATAACTTTGCCGTTCCAGGTATAGGTGGCCATGGGCACATCAACATAGGGAGTACGGACACCGCCCCTGATGTTGCCAAACTCATCGAGTTCAAAGGCGACGTCCGGATACTCACCGGTGGTGGCGAGTCTCTCGGCCCGCGGCGGCGGTACCCCCTCCCGCACCCAAAGGTCGAGGTTGGCGAAAGCACTATTCATGATATACTGCAGCGGGAACTCGTGCTCCGGCACCGCAAAAGGCCCCGTCCAGATTCCTTTAGCAGCGGCCACGTCCTCCTCACACGGGTTGGAGAGAAGGCAATACTGGATGCCGATATAGGAGCCGGCGACCTCGTACAGCCGAAACTGCTTCCCCGGCCCATCGCTGTCCGGTTGACGGTACACCCACGACCAGTCCGGATGAAAACCCCTGCCTAAAATATCGCCCTGGGTCACCACACGGATTACCGGGACGTCAACATACAGCTGGCAGCGCGGGTCATCGGGCGGCATTCTTGGTTCGCTCTGGTTGATGCTACCGGGAACGCCGGTGCATTTAATGAGATAGCCATCATAGATGGGTCTGCCGTTGTCCAGCATAGCCAGCGGATGTATGGCACTGACATAGGCCGAGAGGTCGCCACCGGTGGCGCCGGCTGCATAGACATACTCGACCCTGTATCCGGCCATCGGGCTGGCCGAATCATGGCTCTTCATGATTGCGCCCACATGACTGATGATATCCCAGATTAGCCCGTTTTCAGTCAAGGGAGAGGAAGGGCCGGGATACGCACCAGAGTCTGGAGGTCTCTCATCGGGTGGCAGGGGGTTGGCAAACGATAGGGGAGCGTACCGCTCTGGATTAAAATTCTTCAACCCTATCACATTGGCCGGCCTCACGGTGATACCAGCCCAGGCATCACCATGTGCAAGGAAGTATTCGTAGGACTCCGCCCAGCCACCCCAGGGATTGTCATAGTTCCTCGCCCAGTTGAATATCTCTACAATTACATTGCCACTGAACCGTGTCGGGTCTGCCGGACGCCGTAACAGAAAGCGGGTGGTATACGGAGCGTCAGGCGTCCGGACCGTAGCCGGGCTGGTACCACTATCGTACCACTGGTAGACATTGGCCAGGCCACTCACAAAGAACTCCTCTTCGACGTACCCATACGAAGTCAGGTCAATCGGGACGTACTGCCGGTTGGCCGCATTAAACGGGTACGAGTCCTCTGTGACCGGTATCGGCCCGGTTATTTTGGGAGACGCACCTTTATAGTTGATATTTACGGCTTTACCGTCCATTTTCCAATGGTCACTTCCCCACCAGCCGCTGCCCCGCTTCATAGGCCTGCTTAAGGGCATCGGGGTGCTTTTTAATCGCCCCTTTTTCGTCAATCCCTTTAAACAGCAACTCCCCGGCATACTCGATGTTCAAGATGTGGAACCAGGTCTTCACCACCGCCAGCGAAGGCTCAAACATATTCTTCAGCCTCGTCCCGCCGACGGAGATAAAGAAACCCTTTCTCACTCGCTCGTCGCCCAGAGGCGGGACTTTGAGCACGTATTTACGCACCCAGAGACACTGGCAGCGGTCAATCATCGCCTTTAGCTGGGCGGTCGGCCCCGCGAACTGCACCGGAGATGCCACCACGATACGGTCGGCCTGTTCCAGTTCACGGTACACCTCCTGCATGTCGTCCTTTACCACACAATTGCCAGTCTTGAGGCAGCCGTCACAGTGACGGCAGGTCTCAAACTTGAGGCTCCTTAGCTCGATTATCTTTGTCTCGGCCCCCTGGCTGGCAGCACCCTTCATTAACTCCGCCAGCAGCAGGTCCGTATTGCCGCCCCGCCTCGGGCTGCCAGCAATACCGAGTACCCTCACCAGCCGTTCTCCTCGATTAGCTCCAGGATTTCCGCCTCTCTCGCCCTCATACGCTGTTCCGGTTCCGGCGCATCATGGTCATAACCAAGGAGATGAAGCACACCATGAATAACAAGTAAGGCTACCTCCTTCTTCACGGGGTGCCGGTGCTCCTCGGCCTGCATGAAAGCCTGGGGGAAAGAGACAATCACCTCGCCGAGGTGGACAGCCCCGTCAGGAGGTGTCACGAAGTCAGGCATATCCGAGTCCTCTTCGGGAGTCATGGGGAAGGCAAGTACATCGGTCGGTGCATCAATGCCAAGATGAACCAGGTTAAGCTCCTGAATCTTCTCCTGGCCGGTAATTACCAGTCCGAGTTCCGCCGTAGGGTTAGTACCCTCGACAACAAGCACCTGCTCGGCAACACCTCGCAGCCAGTCAGCCTCGAGCTCACCCTCGAATTCCTCGTCAATGAGAACGTTTACTTCCATCTCCGCAATGATAGCATAAGACGGTTGACATTGTCGTCAAGGCGATGGTAGCGTAGGACAAATGGCATCTTTCAACGTAAAGTAGTAAAATATGTTAAGTAACAAAGTGCTGGAGGGGTCGCATAGTTGGTCTAGTGCGGGCGCCTGCTAAGCGCTTGGCCTGGGAAACCGGGCTCGTGGGTTCGAATCCCACCCCCTCCGCCACGATACGAGCATGAAAGCCTTGCCCCTCGTAAAGGGGCATATTAGCTTGCAGGACGTGAAATAATGCCCCGATACCATATCTGGACAATCGGTTGTCAGATGAACAAGGCCGAATCGGAGCGGCTCGGCAGCTTCTTTGAGCAGCAGGGCTATGAGGTAACGGCAACCGCCGATGAGGCGGACATAGTCGTGCTCAATAGCTGTGTGGTGCGTCAAAGTGCCGAAAATCGCGTCATCAACAAGCTCCACGCCCTGAAATCACTCAAGAGACAACGTCCTGAGCTCACCCTGGCCGTGACCGGCTGCTGGGTCGACTCTAATATCGACCAGCTCAGGAAGGGCTTCCCCCACGTCGACCACTTCTTCGGGCCGGGGGAGTGCCCTGGCTGGCTGGAGACAGGCGAATGGGTTCACCTGACTCTCACCAACGCAGGCCCCACCGCCTACGTCCCCATAATCCAGGGATGCGACAATTTTTGCAGCTACTGCATCGTCCCTTACCGCCGGGGCAGGGAAAAGAGCCTGCCGATAGATGACATAATATGTGAGGTGCAGGAGCGGGTTCGCCGCGGCACCAGAGAGGTCACCCTGCTGGGACAAAATGTCGACTCATACGGGCATGACCTGCCCAATAGGCCAGACCTGGCTGACCTGCTTGCCGGACTGAACGCTATTGACGGACTGGCGCGGATACGTTTCCTGACCAACCACCCCAAGGACATGAGTCAACGACTTATTACCGCCATAGCCAGCCTAGATAAGGTCTGCGAGCAGCTAAGCCTGCCGGTACAGTCCGGCAGTAACGTTATCCTGAAAGCGATGAAGCGTGGTTACAGCATTGAGGACTACCGGGGGCTGGTTGGGGAAATACGGCGGCAGGTGCCGGGGGTTGCTTTGAGCACCGACGTCATCGTCGGGTTCCCCTCGGAAACTGAGCCGCAGTTCCAGGAAACTTACGACCTGCTCGCCGAGCTAAAGTTTGATACCGTACATGTCGCCGCCTACTCTCCGAGGCCAGGCACGGCGGCCGCTCGGGAGCTTGAGGACAACATCCCCGCCGCCGAAAAGAAACGACGACTTGATAAAGTAGAGCAGCTCCAGGAGGGTATCGCTACCGAGATAAATGCCAGCCTTCTCAGCAAAACGGTAGAGGTTCTCGTCGAGGGTAGGAAAGGTGATAAGTGGCAGGGGAGGACCAGGAGTGATAAACTGGTATTTTTCAAGGACAAAGAAAATCGCCGGGGACAGCCACTGCCCGTCAGGATAGAGCAGACCAGTCCCTGGTCACTACAGGGTAGACTTAATAGAGAGTGAGCCAAAGCAAGGAGGCAAAATCTGGTGAGAAAAAAACAGTGGTATCTGCTGGTGCTGGTGGGACTAATTACCGTCATGGTTCTTCTTGCCGGGTGTTATCCGGTAGATACCGGAACGAACGGCGAGGAGTCTGACAGCGGTAGTTTCATCACCAGCATCTGGCCAATGCTTATCTTTATTGTACTGCTTTTCGCCATGATGTACTTCGTCATGATTAGACCCCAGCGCAAGAGACAGAGGGAACACCAGGACTTCATCGAGCAACTGCACAGGGGTGACAGGGTGGTTACTGCCGGCGGCATCTATGGTGTGGTTGAGTCGGTCAGTGAAGACAATGTCGTCTTGAAGGTTGAGTCAGGAGCAACGATGAGAGTCTCCAAGAGCAGCGTTATCGCAAAACAGTATGAGGAAGAGCCAAGAATCGGCTGAAAAGGGGTTACCAACACAGAACCGCGCTAGTGCAGGAGTGCTATACCAGTGAGCTATTACGACTATATCCTGGTCGGGAGCGGAATTGCCGGGCTTTATACGTCCTTGCTCGCCCGGGAACAGGGGAGCGTCCTAATTATCACCAAGGGCAACATCGACGACTGCAACACGAAGCATGCCCAGGGGGGTATTGCCGCCCCCATCGGCCAGAACGACTCGCCGGAACTCCACTTCCAGGATACTATTGCTGCTGGCGACGGCCTATGTGACGAAGAAGCGGTACGCATCCTCGCCACTGAAGCCCCAAACCGCATCTCTGACCTCGTAGACCTGGGTGTCCCCTTTGACACCGTTGACGGGCAGATTGCCCTTACCACGGAGGCAGCCCACAGCAGAGCGCGCATCCTCCACGCCGGAGGCGATGCCACCGGAGAGCACATTGAGGTCACATTGAGCAATCGCGTGCGCTCCTCAGGGATACGTGTGCTGGAGAACTGCCTCGCCACCGACGTCCTGATAAACAAGGGGAAGGCCTGTGGTGTTATGACCCTGGACTGCCGTACTGGCTCAGTCGAGGAGTTTGAAAGCAGAGCATTAATCATGGCCACCGGTGGAGCCGGCCAGCTGTTTCGTTTCAACACCAACTCCGAAATCGCCACCGGTGATGGCATTGCCCTGGCCTTTGAAGCTGGCGCAGAGATTACGGATATGGAGTTCTTCCAGTTCCACCCCACCGCCCTGCGCCTGCCCGGAGTGGCTCCCTTTCTCATCTCGGAAGCCGTCAGGGGCGAGGGAGGCATACTGCGCAACGTAAACGGACGCCGTTTTATGCAGGACTATACTCCAGACGGGGAACTGGCACCAAGGGACGTCGTTGCCCGAAGCATATTGCAGGAAATGGAAAAAACAGGCTCTGACCATGTCTTTATCGATGTCACCCACCTGCCAAGACAACTGACCCTGACCCGGTTTCCTCACATCTATCGCTTCTGCCTCGACCACAAGCTGGACATTACCCAAACGCCAGCGCCGGTGGCACCGGCTGCCCACTATATGATGGGAGGCATCAAGGTTAATACCTGGGGTGAGACCAATGTAGCGGGACTCTTCGCTACCGGTGAGGTGGCCTGCACCGGGGTCCACGGGGCCAACCGGCTGGCCTCAAACTCGATGCTGGAGGTGCTCGTCTTTAGCAAGCGAATTATCGAGAGAGCGAGGCAGGGAATGAGCACAATAACACCGGACAGCGGACAGCGCCGTGAGGTCCATCGCAGACTAAACCAGTGGCCCACCGGTAAAAAAATATCACCACCCACCGTAACTAATTTGCAGACGCTCCTCTGGGACAAGGTGGGCATTGTGCGCAACAGAGAATCGCTTACGGAGGCGGCAGAGACCCTGGCTACCTGGCAGGACGTCCTGCCCACACCTACCGACCGCCCTTCTTACGAACTGAAAAACCTTATAATAGCCGGGCGGTTGATGACTGAGGCCGCCCTTCTTCGCGAAGAGAGCCGTGGCGCTCACTTCCGTACCGACTTCCCACAGAGTTCCCCGGACTGGCTGCGTCACCTGGTATTCACCGATGGGCAGTTAAGATGACAGATAAATCACTCACGCCAGAAGAGCAGATTGACCGTATTATAGAGCTGGCTCTGATTGAGGATACCGGCCAGGGGGATGTCACCAGTGAAGCACTGATTCCGGCGACACTCCTGGGGACGGCCACCATACAGGCCAAGGCCGAAGGAATTCTGGCAGGCGTAGAGATAGCCAGCAGGGTACTGCTCAGGGTTGACCCATCACTCAAATTTACGGTGCTCATCCAGGACGGAAGCAAAATCAGACCGGGGGATAGAATTGCCACCGTCTCCGGCAGGGTCATCGGCATCCTCGAGGCGGAGCGGGTTATGCTCAACTTCCTGCAACACCTGAGTGGCATCGCAACATTAACAGCCCGGTATGTGTCCCGGACTGAGGGAACTGCTGCCACAATAGTCGACACCCGTAAGACCACACCCGGGCTCAGGCTGCTAGAAAAGTACGCGGTACGCACGGGGGGCGGCAAGAACCACCGCCTCCACCTCGGCGACGGCATCCTGATAAAAGACAATCACCTGGCGGCTCTGCGCGCCCTCTGCGCAAACATGAAGGACATCATAATGAAGGCCAGGCGGGGTGCCCCCGAGGGCATGAAGGTTGAGGTGGAGACTACCAGCGTTGAAGAGGCCAAAGAGGCAGCCGAAGCCGGGGCGGACATTGTCCTGCTGGACAACATGAGCCCGGATGAGATGCACCGCGCCGTTGACCAGATGCCGGACGGGGTTAAGACGGAGGCTTCAGGGGGGATCAACCTGAACAACGTGCGGGCAGTAGCCGAGACTGGAGTTGACATAATCTCGATAGGGGCACTGACTCACTCGGCAGAGGCACTGGATATCAGCCTCGAGATTGAGCCGCAAACACTGAAACTCTCCTGAGCTTAGAATCACGATAACTGTTTAGAAGAGGGACTATAAATTGCCTGACAAAGATATGCCAGATGAAACACAAATAACCAATGAGTGGCTATTTCAAATACTGGAGCGGGTCAAATCAGGAGACCTGCCCGTTATGCAAGCCCTGGAAGAGCTACGCATCCTCCCATACGAGAAGTTGGGCTTTGCCAACATAGACCATCACCGGAGCTTAAGGCTGGGGTTCCCGGAGGTCATATTCGGCCAGGGCAAAACAGGTGAGCAAATCGTTTCCATTACCGAACGGTTACTCAAATCCTCTAAAAAGATATTGATTACCCACGTCGGCACCGAGGTTTTTGACGAACTAAAAGCAAAAGTAGCCGATGCCATTTACAACCCCACGTCCAGGACTATCACAGTCAACCGTTCACAGAATGGCAAGTTGAAATCCGGTGTTACCGTAGTTTCCGGCGGCACCTCTGATATTGCCGTAGCTGAAGAAGCCGCCGTCACCGCGGAACTCATGGGTAATAAGGTCGAGAGATTCTTTGACATCGGCGTAGCTGGTCTTCACCGGATGTTGGATAAGTTACCCGAGCTGCGTAAGGCCAGGGTTATGGTTGTCGTCGCCGGGATGGAAGGGGCCCTCGCCAGTGTTATCGGTGGTCTGGTATCGGTGCCTATTATCGCCGTGCCTACCAGCGTTGGATACGGGGCCAGCTTCAACGGGTTAGCCCCTCTCCTAACAATGCTAAACAGTTGCGCTCCCGGCGTGGCGGTAGTTAATATTGATAACGGTTTCGGAGCAGGGTACCTGGCCGGCCTGATTAATTTGCAACAGGGCGGGGAATGAAGTGGGGGGAAACATGCAGACCGAAGCGAAAGTTGAGCACCTTAAACATATCCTTGAGGAGATGAAGACTGTCCTGGTTGCCTATTCCGGCGGGGTGGACAGCACTTTTCTGGCCAGCGTCGCTCATGAAGTGCTCGGCTCGAAAATGATGGCGGTTCTCGCTTATTCACCGACGTATAGGGCGACGGAGCGTCAAGAAGCGGAGGAAATTGTCCGAAAGATTGGGTTCCGCTACAAGGCCATTGAGAGCAACGAGATGGACAATGCTGACTTCGTGGCAAATCCCCCCGAACGGTGCTACTTCTGCCGGATGTCTCTCTTTGCCGAATTAAGAAAAATAGCCGATGAGGAAGGACTGGCCTGGATAGTGGACGGGATGAACTATGACGACCTTACCGATTATCGTCCCGGTCGGAGAGCCGCCGAAGAATCTGGCGTGCGGAGTCCCCTTGCTGAGGCCGAACTGACCAAGGAGGAAATCCGCCGGCTCTCCCGTGACAAAGGCCTGCCGACGTGGAACAAACCTGCCTCACCCTGCCTGGCCTCGCGCATTCCCTACGGCACACCGGTTACTCTAGACACATTGCAACGGATAGGGGAGGGGGAGAAGTTTCTGCACAGCCTGGGTCTGGGGCAGCTCCGGTTACGACATCATGGAGACATTGCCCGCATCGAAGTCGACGAAAAGGAAATCGGCATTCTGCTTAAAGATGAAATCCGGCGAACGATAGTACAAAAGCTGAAATCGCTGGGGTATAAATATGTGACATTGGACCTCACCGGCTACCGCACCGGTAGTTTGAATGTGGGAATTGCAGATACTGCGCAGTACAGTAAGGACATGAAATGACCAAAATCGCCTACTTCGACTGTTTTTCCGGGTGTAGCGGGGACATGATTCTGGGAGCGCTGCTCGATGCCGGTCTCGATTTGAACGAGCTGAAAAACGGGCTGGCAAGCCTGAACGTCAGCGGGTATGAACTAACAACCGAGAAGGTAAAACGTTCTTCCATAACGGCTACCAAGTTTAACGTGCTCATAGACAAGGACACCCACCAAGACCACCGTTCACTAACCCATATAATCAATCTCATAGAAGACAGCCAGTTGTCCGACGACGTGAAGAAGCAGAGCAGCCGTATTTTCCGGCGCATCGGCGAGGTTGAGGCCAATATTCATGGTGTGCCGGTGGAAGAGGTCCACTTTCATGAAATCGGCGGTGTCGACTCTATCATAGATATCGTTGGGACAGTATTCGCCCTAGAAGCTCTCCAGATAGAGCGCTGCTATTCATCACCATTGCCAGCGGGGAGCGGTTCCGTGGGGACTGCCCACGGGAGGTTGCCAGTCCCGGCACCGGCCACCCTGCGATTACTCGCTGAGGTAGGAGCACCACTGACCTCCGGACTCGAATCATCCCGTCCCCAGGGTGAGCTTGTTACTCCCACCGGCGCGGCACTGGTCACATCGCTGGCAACCTTCGGCCAGCCACAGATGAACGTTACCCGGATTGGTTACGGGGCAGGTAGTAAAGACTTTGCAGAGTGGCCGAATGTCGTGCGTATCTGGCTCGGCGAGCAGTCCGCAGCGGCCTACGGTGACGAACTCAGGTTACTTGAGACGAATATTGACGACATGAACCCCCAGATTTACGGCTATTTAATGGAGCAACTCTTCGCCGAAAAAGCTGCGGATGTCTGGTTCACTCCTATCCAGATGAAGAAAAACCGACCAGCCATTATGCTCAGTGTGCTGGCACCAGCTCAGGCTGAATCCAGACTAACGGAGATAATAATGAGAGAGACCACTACACTGGGGATAAGGGTAAGACCCGTTTCACGCCATATAGCTCAAAGGGAAATAATCGAAATCGACTCAACCCTGGGCCACGTGCGTGCCAAGGTCAAACGGTATTCGGGTGATATTCTGGCGATTTCTCCAGAATACGACGACTGCCGACGAATCGCCCTCGAACGAAATATGCCATTTCCTGAAGTCTATAGGATTGTAGACAAGGAAGTGCGCCAGTACCTGTCTCAAGACAATCCTTGAAAAAACTTACGTATTGAAGAATATTTCAGCCCTTCACTCCGGCGTCTTCCAGCAAGATGCTGTGGGCCATCAGGTCGATCTCTTTGATTTGAGCGTTAATCTCTTTCTGCTCTCCAAAGAGGGTCTTTAACTGGAGCTTCCCGTCGTCAACAGTAACCGAGGCAACTTCCTCAAGGATAATCTCTTTCTTACCGCCCCGCTCAAAATACACCTTTGACAGGCACATTTCAGACCTCCCTTTCCTCCAGTCTCTCCCGGGCCCGTGACAGAAACTGGCTGGCTTTGTCCATCTCTTCAGCGGCCTGACGGAGGTCTTCACCGACATCATCCGGTCCGGTCACCTTGTTCGCCCACTCCCGGAACTCCTGACCGTGTTCCTGGTTATGCTCTATCCAGTAGCCAAGCAGGGTCTTGAGCTTGGCCAGGTCATCATTACTCAATAGAACCCTCCATTCACTCTTTATTCACCGGTAACGCGACAACTACCGCCGACACTTGACACAGCGCCCATGAATGGCCAGATGCCTCAGGTCGGCAATGAAATCATGCTCCCGAAGGAGAGCATCCTTAAGTGGCTCCAGCAGCGACTCATCAAGGTCAATCATAGCACCACATTCCTGACAGATAAGGTGGTGGTGGTGTCCCTTGTCCGCCGGGTGGTAGCGCACCCGGCCTCCTCCAAGGTCAGTCTCAGTCACCAGACCAAGACGCTTTAATAATTCCAGGGTACGGTAGACGGTGGAGATATTGACATTAGGATATTTGGCCACCACCTGTGAGTATATTTCCTCGGCGCTGATGTGGTCATCGCTCTCCTCAATGGCTGATACCACCATCAGCCGCTGTGGCGTCAGTCGGTAGCCCTGCTTATTCAGTGCATCAGTGATATCTCGGTATTGTCCCACCTATCTTCACCTGACCATCAATCATCCCAAAAGGCATCATACCACATCGGGGAGATAAATGCAACAGTTTGCATTTACAATCGCTTGCAAGAGCTAAATCAAAAACTGCGTAGTAGCTGAGTACCTGTTTGAGCGTCTCTCACTACCTATATCTGGCTGTAACCGCTTCCGGGACGTTCAACGCCAGCACCCCGACCCTCCTTTATCCAGCCAAATTCCTTGAGGATTTGCTGGCTGTAGGTGACCCGTCCCGTCACCTTATCGAGAGGTTCGGAAGCCAGGAGGAGGATAGCCCGGGCCATCATCTCGGGTGGCTCACCTCTGGGGTCGTCCATACCACTGACCAGCTTGTGGTAGACAGTGCCGGGTGTTGGTACGACCAGTGAAGGGGAGACACAGGTGACTGATACACCATATTGATATACTTCCTGGGCGAGCCCCTGGGTAAAGCGCTCCAGGGCCGCTTTCTCGGCACCATAGAGCGTGCCGCCACGCTCTCCGCCGGTGGACTCTTTATAGGGGCCACGCCCCGGCCCGATAGCTGCCCCCGAAGACACGTTAACGATAGCCCCGCTGCGCCGCTCCACCATGTCCTGCAATACCGCCTGGCTGAGAATGAACGGGCCGTGAAAATTGACCGCGAATGAACGCAGCCACTGGCGCACCGGGAAGTCCTTGACCGGTATGAAGTAGGTCAGGGCGGCATCATTGACCAGAACATCCACCGGACCAAAGGTTGCTTTAGTCTTGGCCACCAGGTCACGACAGCTCTCCTCCTTAGAGATATCGGTCGGTATTGCGAGTGCCGTACCACCAGCGGCCTCGATTTCTGACACTGTGGTCGACAGCGAGCCCTCCAGGATGTGGTCGCCCTCACCCATGGTGCGTGCCGCACAGGCCACTTCAGCCCCCTCTTTGGCGAACAGGATGGCAGTCGCCTTACCGATACCGCGGCTGGCGCCGGTGACGATTGCCACCTTTCCATCAAGCTTACCCATAAGATTGACCTCCTTTGCTTTCTTTAGAAAACGGTCTATTACCCGCTTATGCATTCCTGGGGAGATGCCTGTCCCGGCTGTCCAGCATAATGGTCACCGGGCCGTCGTTATGTATCTCAACCTGCATGGACTGCTGGAAGCGTCCTGTAGACACCCTTAGGCCGGTAGCACCGGCCTGCTCCACACACCGCTGGAACAGTGCCTCAGCAAGGTCGGGTGGAGCCGCATCGGTGAAGCTGGGTCGGCGCCCTTTGCGGGTACTGGCAAGCAGGGTGAACTGACTGATGAGGAGCAGTTCTCCTTCAATATCCAGAGCGGAAAGATTGAACTTGCCATCTTCATCAGCAAAGATGCGTAGACCGACTATTTTCTGCACCAGGTATTTGACATCCTCCCCGGTATCCCCGTCAGCCACCCCGACAAAGACCACCAGCCCCCGCCCAATGCTGCCGACTACCTCGCCACCAACACTCACCGAGGCATGGCTAACCCGCTGCAGCAGCGCTTTCACCCGTCAGGCCCCTTTGCCCTTTCACCAGCAGGCGACTTTTCTTTGCCAGCATCGGACTCGCCACTCCCTTTGCCACCAAACTCTTTGCTGCCATCACCGCCACTGTTCCCACGGCTGTCTGTCACATAGAAACCACTACCCTTAAATATTATTGGTGCCGGGTAGAATACCCGCCGACTGATCCCCTGACACTTGGGGCATTCCGCCAGTGGGGCATCATCAAATCCCTGACGCTTGTCAAAGCGGTAGTGGCATGAATTACACTCGTATTCGTAGATGGGCACCGTATCACCTCACAGGATATGTTTCGGAAATTGTTTGCACGCAATCAAGACTGATTATACCCTTTTCCGCTTCCGTCTGCCAAATTTAACTATAGAAGTTGTTGCCGCTGGCTAGACCATCTTACGCTTCCACCTGCCGGTCTTAAAATACACCGTGTAGATAACGGCTCTCACGACAACGGCCGAGACCACTCCCCAGCGTACTCCATAGACACCAACCGAGGTATATCTGGGTAGGAAATACGCCATCGGCACCTGCACGAGCCACATTGTAGCTAGTGTCGTCGCCATTGTTATCATGGTATCACCAACCCCATTGAGACACTGGGTCAGTACCATCACCGAGCCGAAAACCATGAAGTTCACGATTTCAATCCGGAGGAAGTCACCACCCAAGGCCACCAGGTCAGGGTCACTATTAAAGATTTTGATTATCCCTTCGGCGTAGAAAAACACCAGCGTCGAGGATACCACCATAAGAGCTGTAAAGAGACCGGCCGCTATCCAGCCTGTCCTTTCGGCACGTTCTGGCTGTTTTGCCCCCAGGTTCTGACCAGCAAGCACACCAGCGGCCTGCCCCAACCCCTGGCCGGCCATCTGGGCGAACACACCCACCCTCTGGATAAGCGTGTGAGCCGTCACGGCGACGGTACCGAAGGGTGAGATGAATGCGACCAGTAACATATTGGCAAAGCTACGGTTCATGCCGCTGACCGAGGCGGGAATGCCAACCCGAATGAGACGCCAGATGATATTTCGGTCAAAGCTGAAGTTTTTCAGGCTCATTTTCAGGCGTGAGTGGCCAATATGAACGAACCGCCAGATGGCCAGATGTCCTAAGGCCCGACCGACAACACCGTAGCTACTGTGCCTGGTCCCCTGCAACCACCGAGTCCGCTCCAACCCTATTGAACGTCCGGCAAAGAGTGCCCCCAGGCATATCGTAGCCCCCAAACTCTGGGAAAAGACATTGGTCAGAGCAGCACCACTGACTCCCATACGGGGGAATATCCACCAGCCCAAGACGAGGAAAGGACTCAGGGCCACGTGGAACACCCGGAAGACAACCGAGGCCAGCATTGGTGTCATGGCGTCACCGGAAGCCTGCATGGCACTCTCTCCCATCATGCGGAAGGACATCGCCACCGAACCGACGAACATGATACGCATGTAGGCTGCCCCTTCGCTGACCACGTCCTCCTCCAGCCCGAAAATGCGCATTATCGGCTCTGCCAGAAGGATGCCAACGATAGCCATGATGATTGAGAAGGCAACACTGACAACCAGGGCTTGCTGGGCTACGTGATTGGCACTCTCGTTGTTTCCGGCACCAACAAAACGGGCAACCAGGGCCCTGGTACCGGTGGTCAATCCCATCCGCAGGGAATTCACTACCATCACCGCAGTACCGGCAACACCAACTCCAGCCAGTGATGCCTCGCCCAACCTGCCCACCCATACGAGGTCAATGGTGGGACCAATCATTGTCAGGATGGCGTTAACCGACATCGGCCAGCCCAGAGATAGGAGATTCTTGGTAATACTTCCCTTAGTCCAGTCCCTGGCAAAAACACCACGCCTTCCGCCGTATGCTTCAGCCTCTACGTTCTCTTCTGTCTCGTCCATCTCTCTTCGCAGTTAAACTCGCTTCCGCTTCCATCTTCCGGTGCGAAAATAGACCAGGTACAATACCGAGCTCACGATGAACCCAGCCGACATCGCCCAGCGTACGCCGAACACCCCCAGGTCTCCCACCTTAGGCAGGAAAAACGCCAGCGGCACCTGCACCACCCAGGCAGTTATCAGACTGAAAATCATCGGGGGAACGGTGTCACCGGACCCAGAGAGCACGTTCATCAGGGTGGAGGTGAAACCCATGACCAAGTAACCAGCCACGGCAATCCTCACGTAGGTCACGGCGACATCCAACAGGCCTGATTCAGAGTTAAAGATACTTATTATCTGTGCCGGTATGAGCAGCAGCAACAGCGCACAGGATATCAGGAAGCCTTCGGACATCATCAGTGATATCCAGGCGCTCCGCTCCGCACGGTCCGGTTTATTCGCGCCGAGATTCTGTCCCGCCAGCACGCCAGCCGCCTGGCCAAAAGCCATGCCCGGTATGAAAAGCACCATCTCAACACGCTGAACGATTGAGTGGGCAGCTACGGCAAACGTGCCGAAGGGACTGACGAAAATCATCAGGACGAACTGGCTGGCGGTACGCTGCATACCGGAGATCATGGCCGGGATGCCAATCTTAACGATACGCCAGATGATATCGGTATCAAAGCGGAAATTCCGGAAACTGAGCCGTAACCGCGATGGTCGATTCCGGGGAATCCACCAGAAGAAGCGTGACCCCGTCTGACGCCCGGCTTCGTCCTGCCCGGCGCGGCCGATGAATACAAGAGCCCTGCCTCTGCCGAGAAACCATAGCCCCAGGATAACACCAAGGCTATACGAAATGATGCTGGTCACAGCGGCTCCTCTGACGCCGAGCTGCGGGAATATCCACAGTCCGAAGATAAAAAACGGGGAGAGCGTCACGTGAACCAGCCGGTATATGGTGGCGGTTACCATCGGGGTAACGGCATCGCCGGAAGCCTGCATGACACCCTCCACCATGAAGCGGAACGATACCGCCGCCATACCGACGAACTGGATTCTCAGGTAGGGGACACCTTCTGTCATGACATCAGGTTCAAGTCCGAATATCCCGAGTATCCGCTCCGCGAAGAAGATACCCACCAGCGCCACCAGCAGGGCAAACCCACCGCTAACGATAAAGCCCTGCTGGGCCACCAGGTTGGCGCTGTCCGGGTCCCTAGCGCCGACGAATCGGGCAATCAGGGCCCTCATCCCCATGACCAGGCCCATCATGGCCCCCATGGTAATCTGAACAGCGATGCCAGCCACGCCGACCCCGGCCACCGAGGCCGACCCGAGCTTACCCACCCATATCATGTCGATGGTGGGACCGAGCATCATCAGAGTGCTGGTGATGACCATCGGCCAGGACAGCTTCAGGAGATTTCCGAAGATACTGCCCTGAGTCCAGTCACGGCCGAAGGCATCCGGCCCCTCACTGTATCCCCCAGCTCCTCTCCCATCCACAGTCTGCCCACTAGTCCCTGATTGCTCCACTACTCCTTACTCTGCAAAAACAAATAATCTCTCCACCGCAGGGTACGAGGCCCCATTAGTCTCAATATTAGCTGTACACGGGATAGCTAAAACATTCAAGCCGGCAAGCTCAACAGTCCCGCCTGCTCGATTGCTCCAGCCACTACAAAGAGCGAGCCGGTAACGCAAATCAGGTCCCTGTCTCCCGCCCAGTCCAGGGCGAGGGGCAGGGCAATTGAGATATCATCCGTTTCTTCAGCTTTAACACCATGCCGGGCGAACTCAGCCACTATCGGGGCAGTAGCCATCGCCCGGGGATGAACCGAGCGCGTAACAATTACCCGGTCAAAGAAATGTACCAGCTCCGAGACCACTCCGCTGAGGTCCTTGTCCGCAGAAAGCCCCATAATCAAAATAGCATGGTCAAAATTGAAGTACTGCTCCAGTGACTGTCTCAATCGCCCGGCAGAATCAACGTTATGGGCGCCATCGACCACGATAAGGGGCTTGTGACTTAAAATCTGGAGTCGGCCTTCCCACTGCACCTTCGCCAGTCCGTTCTGTATGCTTTCTACCGTGATTTTCGGGCAGTGCGCCGCCAGCACCTCCAGTGCGGCTACCGCCGCCGCGGCGTTGTCCAGCTGATACTGCCCCAGCAACGGTATCGAAAGTGAGTAGCTATTCAGTCTACCCTCCACCTGAAAGAACTGCCTCTCCAATTCATAACGGGGATTGTGCCAGGTAACATCCCGGCCTACTCTGATTAGCTCCGCCTTGTGGTCACGGCATGCCTCCTCAAAGACGCGGTCCACTTCCTCAGTCTGGGGAGAAATCACCACAGGGATACCGTCCTTAATAATTCCGGCCTTCTCGGCGGCAATCTCAGCCAGGGTATTGCCCAGAACCTCGGTATGCTCAAGACTGATTGATGCGATGACACAGACCTCGGGGTGAACAACATTGGTGGCATCGAGACGGCCACCCAGCCCCACCTCTATCACCTGGAAATCAACCCCCTTACGGGCAAAGTGGGCGAACCCCAGCGCTGTCAGTATCTCAAAGGTGGTCAACTCACCGTAGGTAGCAGCCTCGTTCACAGCCTCAATCTCGGGGCGAATCTCATCCACCAGGGCAACCAGCTCCTCATTGGATATCATCTGCCAGTCCACCCGCATACGCTCGTTTAATAAGTGGAGATGCGGTGAGGTGAAGAGACCGGTAGTATACCCGGCGGCAGTCAGGGCGGAGGCCACCATCGCGGCGATGCTCCCCTTCCCCTTGGAACCGGCGATATGGACGGTGCGGGCCTTCAAGTGGGGACTGTCCAGCCTCTTCAGCAGTTCGTCCATGCGTCGCAGGTCATAAGTAACCCGGGTACGCGGACCGGGTTGCCTCTCCTGGTCGATGAAGCTGTAAATGTAGTCTAGCGCCTGTTGATAGCGACTGTCCGTCTGCCTGCCCTCAAACCTGGTATCAAAAAGGAAGGGGGAACAGCCACTGGCTCTGCCCCCCGTTACCATCAGGGAAATGCCCGCTTGAAATTATATCATCAATATCGAAAGGGCCACAACCTGAGGAAGCCCCGGGCTATTGCGGGGGGTATAACAATACAACAAAGAAAGGCAGCCCTGCCGCACCACGATGGTACCCGTTTGATAATCGGCAGTCTGCTGTGCTATCCTAGTCCTGTCATCTCCACTATCTGCATGAATCGGACACCCACCGGGACTATTTTGAGCAACGGCGTGATAAAATCCAAACAGAACCAGGTCTTTGTGATGACAGAACGGTGCAAGGGCTGCCGCTTCTGTATTGAGTTTTGCCCGCAACACCTACTGTACGAAAGTGACGAGACCAACAGCAAAGGGTACCACATTGTCCGTATGGACAACAGTGATAAATGCATTGGCTGCGAAATGTGCAGCATGATATGCCCTGAGTTTGCTATTCACGTGGTCACCGCCGACGAGGAACCTGAACAGGGGGAAGGGTGATGCCTGATAGAAGCCACCTGGAGGGGGAGCACTTCATGAGCGGTGACGAAGCCTGCGCCGAAGGGGCTATCAGTGCTGGCTGCCGCTTCTTCGCCGGCTACCCCATTACGCCGGCTACCGAGATTGCGGAACGAATGTCGGACCGCCTGCCAGAGGTCGGTGGTACCTACATCCAGATGGAGGACGAACTCGGTTCCATGGCCGCCGTCCTCGGGGCCTCCTGGGGTAATGTTAAGGCAATGACAGCCACCTCTGGCCCGGGATTCAGCCTGATGATGGAGAACATCGGACTCGGTGTCATGCTGGAGACACCCTGCGTCGTGGTGAACGTACAACGCGCCGGGCCGTCAACCGGACTGCCGACAATGGTCGGCCAGGGAGACATGATGCAGGCACGCTGGGGCAGTCACGGCTGCTACAGTATCATCGCCGTCTCACCCAGCTCCCCACAGGAGGTCTATGACCTGACCATCAAGGCATTCAATCTCTCCGAGAGGTTCCGCCTGCCGGTACTCATGATGACAGACGGGGCCATAGGGCATATATACGAGAAGGTGGTGATACCACCGCTCAGCGAAATACAGCTCGTACCACGGCGCCGTCCCGATGTCCCACCGGGCGAATACTGGCCGTATGTGCCCGATGCTGACCTTGTCCCGCCGATGGCCAATACTGGCGAAGGTTACCGGTTTCATATTACCGGGCTGACCCACGATGAGCGGGGTTACCCGGTAATGACCCCCGAGGCGCAGGACAAGCTGGTAAGGCGACTGGTGGAGAAGGTAGAGCGATACCGTGACGAGATTACCGAGCTGGAAGAGGAAGGCATTGACGACGCCGAGGTGGTCGTGTGTACCTATGGCGTTACCGCACGAGTAGCCATGATTGCCATAGAGCACGCCAGGCAGGAAGGAATCCGGGTAGGCTTGCTCCGGTTGATAACTATATGGCCGTTTCCTGAAGACAGGATAAGGGAGATTGCCAGGCAGGTCAAAGCCTTTATTGTGCCGGAGATTAACTACGGCCAGATTTCCCTTGAGGTGGAGCGGAGTGCGGCGGGAATGACCAGGACAATTCTGGTGCCTAATATGGGCGGTGCGGTACATGACCCGGAGACTATAATGGATGCTATCAGGCAGGCGGTCCAATGAACGTGACGGCAGTAACTGGCGAAACCAGCGAGAAACATCCCCTGGAGGACTACCTCAGGGTGGAGCGGCTGCCCCACATCTGGTGCCCCGGTTGCGGCCTCGGGGTTATTCTCGGTGCCTTTCTCAGAGGCCTGCTCAAATCAGGACTGACACCGGAAAAAACAGCCGTGGTTTCTGGCATTGGCTGTACTGGCCGGGTAGCGGGATATATTAATTTAGACTCTTTCCACACCACCCACGGACGGGCAATCGCCTTCGCTACCGGCCTGAAGCTGGCCAACCCGGAGCTAAAGGTGGTCGTTTTCAGCGGCGACGGTGATATAGCAGCCATCGGGGGGAATCACCTCATTCACGCCGGGCGCCGGAACATTGATATGACCGTGCTGTGCGTCAACAACTTCAACTACGGAATGACGGGCGGGCAGTTCGGACCAACGACACCATCAATGGCTCGCTCGACAACGTCACGCGCTGGCAACGTCGAGAATCCCTTCAATATGTCCGCACTGGCAGCCGCCAGTGGTGCCGTTTATGTTGCACGCTGGACAGCCGCCCAGGTCCATCAAATGGAGCGGTCTATCACAGAGGCCCTGCTGAAGAAAGGGTTCAGTTTCGTTGAGATAATATCCCCCTGCCCCACCTACTATGGCCGGATGAACCGCCAGCCAACCGGACTTGACCAGATGCGTTACTACCGCAGCAACGCAATTGTCAGGCACGGTGCCAATCCGAACGAGGTGGGGGTGGGCATGAGCGGGCAGATAATAACCGGCAAGTTCGTAGACATTGAACTCCCATACCTGCCCGGCCCCAAGGACAGAAACAATGGCGGATAAGCACGAGATAAGGCTATGCGGTTTCGGAGGGCAGGGCATTATCCTGGCCGGTTACATCATCGGGCAGGCGGCCGCCGTTTACGAGGGTATCAACGCCGTATTTACCCAGGACTACGGCCCGGAGGCCCGGGGAGGCGCCTGTCGGGCTGACGTTATCATCTCCAGCGAGCCGATTCGTTATCCCTACGTTGGTACCCCTTCGGTACTGGTGGCGATGTCACAGGAAGCCTATGAGAAGTATATCACCCAGGTCCGCGAGGATACTCTGATTATTATCGAGGAAGACCTGGTTACCCCAGTGAGCACGGGAAACAACCGGATGCTTATGATGCCGGCAACCCGTTTTGCCAACGAGCTGGGCTGGGTAGCTGTAGCCAATGTCGTCATGCTGGGTTTCCTGACCGCCGCCACCAATATACTGTCGGCGGATGCCGTGAAGAAATCGATACTGGCCTCTGTCCCCTCGGGGACGGGGGACTTAAATACAAACGCCTTCGAAAAGGGTTTTGAATACGCCAGGGCAACAGTGAGTTAACACAATGAACAAAACTAAGGTTGGCATCATTAATGTTACCGGCTACGTCGGCGTTGAGCTGGCGCGGCTGCTGCACCAGCACCCTGAGGTGGAACTGACCTCGGTTACGGGGCGGAGCGCTGCCGGGCAAAAGCTGGGTACAGTCTTCCCTCACCTGGCAGGCATCGACCTGACAATTGAGCCTGAACTGGGTAAGGTTGACCTTGCTTTCTCGGCGATGCCTCACAAGGAGAGCGCCGTAGTTGTGGTACCGCTACTCAAGAGCGGTATCAAGGTTATCGACGCCAGTGCCGATTTCCGATTGAAAGACGCCACCGAGTATGAGCGCCGCTACAATGTCACCCACCCAGCACCAGAGCTGCTCAAGCAGGCGGTCTACGGCCTGCCTGAGCTCCATCGAACGGAGATTATGTCTGCCCGACTGGTGTCCATCCCTGGCTGCTATCCCACCGGCGCTATTCTTGCCCTGGCACCGGTAGTCAAAGCAGGCCTGATAGAGCCGGAGGTTATCGTCGACAGCAAGTCGGGGACATCCGGGGCCGGACGGACGCCCACACAGGGGACTCACTACCCGGAGGTCAACGAGGACATCAGTGCCTACGCCCTGGAGGGACACCGCCACCTGCCTGAGATAACCCAGGAGCTAAATCAGTTCCGTCCCCAGCAGCCGCTCTCGGTGACCTTCGTCCCGCACCTGACACCGATGACGCGCGGCATCCTGACCACCTGCTATGCCACCCTGTCTCCCGGCAAAATTCCGCCCACCGATAAGGGCCGGGAAGAGCTACGCGAGCTTTTCCAGGACTTCTATAAGGACAAGCCATTCGTCCGGATAGCAGAGAACTCCCCCCACACCAAGCACACCTGGGGAAGTAATATGTGTCTTATCTACCCCACCATTGCTCCGGATACAGGCAGGCTCGTCATCATCAGCTGCCTCGATAACCTGGTCAAGGGGGCCGCCGGGGGAGGTGTCCAGAACATGAACCTCATGCTCGGCCTGCCCGAAACAACCGGCCTCCAGGCACTGGCAGTCTATCCGTAGCTGCCCGCTTCCTTGAGGTTCCTCAATACTTCTGCTAATATGAAATCATGAAGGTAAGAGAGAAATCTACACCGACATCGGCACCCGAATCGACTCTGCTGGAATACACGCACCTCCCACTCGGTAAAGACGTACCCGCCTTTGCCGGTTACTATGTGCCGGAAAAAGAGGTGAGAATCCCCTTCCACGGGCGCGAAGTCCTCTACGTTATCGGGCAGGTTGTTGTTGAGACGGCCTGCCAGGATATCACCTGCACCCCCGGCAGTGACTGGTACGCCATGGTACCCGGCTACATCCTGAGGTGGCAGTACCGGAAGAATGAAGACGGTCTGCCAGTATCCGAGACAGAGATGATTACCGACTATAAAACACGGAAGGAAATCGAGCACATCATCCAGGAACGTGAAGCCGCCACCCGCGTGGAGTTCCGCTAGGTATCCCTAATACGAGATAATTTCAGGAGACCTTCTTCATGAAATTATACGCCGTGCTTGTTCCCACACAAATCAGACTTCCCGTATTGGCCAACCTTCCTCACAGTGGTACTTATGTTCCACGCAACATTGATAGACAGTTCAAGCAAGACCCCAGAGCGATTTTACCCAACATGGATTGGCATCTGGACAAGCTATTCGATTTTCTTCCAGAGTTAGGCATTACTGTGCTTGAAGCTACCCACAGCAGGTATGTGGTTAATCTAAACCGTGGATTGCGGCCACCGTTATTCGGCACTGAGAACTCATCCGTCATTTCTAGAGAAACTACTCAGGGCAGCGTTCTTTACGAGACGGAACCAACTCAAAGTGAAATCGAAGAGCGAATTAACAGGTACTATATCCCTTACCACGAACAACTGACGGAACTACTCGGTAAAATGATTCAGGAGTTTGGCCGGGTGTATCTTCTCGACCTGCACAGTTTCTTTACAGGTCCCTCGGCAGATGTCTGTCTTGGTGATGTCAATGGGACTACCTGTTCGGAGCGTCTTGTGGGGTGTTTCGAGCGAGCATTACGTGAGCACGACTTTAGTGTGACCAGGAATGAAGTGTGGACTGGCGGATATATTACCCGTCATTACGGAAACACGGATAATATAGAGGCCTTACAAATTGAAATCAGGTTTACGGCATATCTGGAAGGAGAGTATTTTGGCGAGGAAGAAATCACAAAATGGGACTCAGATAGATTTAGAAGCGCCAAGAAGAGATTACAGAAAGCTTTCAGCGATGCCATCAATGAGTTGCTTTACCACCAGGCATAACATCAAGACGGCAGTCTGAAATATAGCTGCTATTCTGTCAGGACGCAGGTCAACGATACAGTTAGCTCCCCTCAGAGTGCAGGCTGTTTAGGAAATTCTCTACCTCCCGAACAGAGCGCAATTCGTAGAGCTTCGCCCTGTGCGCCATTTCTTCAAGGTCCCGCCTGATACTTTTACGGTGCCGGCGCCGGCTGGTTATCGCATAAAGCAGGAGTGAGTCCCGGCTGAAAAAGGCCGTGAGCAACGACTCGCGGTTCGTACCCCACAGGATTTCCTCTGTCCGAGCCCGGTTGACAGTGCGTTTCAGCAAACGCCAGAAGGTTACCAAAAAAGGCAGCCGTAGCCAAACGACCGCATCAGCCCGGGGCAGGGTGACTTCCCTCAGCAAGCGGTAGTTGCCGTCACACACCCAGCCGTCCTGATAACTCTCCAGCAAGGTGCCGACCTCAGCCCGGAACTCCTCCGGGGACTTCTCCTTCCAGTCCGGCAGCCAGAAGACAGCGTCCAGTTCGATGTGAGGGACCCCGAGGCATTGAGCGATACGTGCCGCCACGGTGGTCTTGCCTGAGCCGGTGGTGCCGTAGACCACGACGCGGCGTCCGATATTGAGCATTGAAGCAGTATATCCCATCAATAGAACGCAATCAAGTTGCGAAAAGATTGCCCGACCTGCCCACCTCTGCTATGCTTGACGCAGCAGCATGGAAAACCGGACAGAAAACAACCAGACCGTGCCCGGCTCCCCGGGCTTCACACCCTTTGATTACGTCAAGGTCACCATCCTCGGCTTCGGGCTGAGCGCCCTCTGGGCCAGCATGCATACCGTCGTCCTGCCATTGCGGCTACTAGATTTCGTTCCCGAATCCATGAAAAACAGCTATCTGGGGTACCTTACCTTCGCTGGACTGGCACTGGCAATGCTGGTACAGCCGATTGTTGGCGCCATCAGTGACCGCTCCCGCTTTTCCTGGGGCCGGCGGCGGCCCTACATACTGGTCGGCAGTCTCGCACTGCTTCTATTCCTCCCCGGGATTGGTCTCTGGCAAAGCTACGCCGTAGTATTTGTCTGCTACTGCCTGATGCAGGTCTCCAGCAACACCGCTCAGGGACCCTACCAGGGTCTGATTCCCGACCTGGTCCCGGTGGGTAAGTGGGGACTGGCGTCAGGGGTAAAAAGCCTGCTGGAGATGGTCGGAGGGGTAAGCCTGGCAAGACTGGCCGCCTACTTCATGGACCGCTACTCAACAGGGGAAGGGGGCTACTGGCTATGGCTGACGCTGGGAACGCTCGGAGCTGTTTTTCTTATTACAGCACTGGTCACTCTGATAATGGTCAGGGAACAGCCCGGAATCGGGCAGCCGACAATCAACTCACAGACCAGCAGAGAGCGGCCCGGAATCACCGGCTTGATAATTAACTCACTGGCGGGACTTTCAAAGAGTTTTCAGATTGACTTCAAGCAGCACCGGGGCTTTGTCTGGTTCCTGGTATCCCGCGGGCTGCTCGGTATGCCGGGGGTAATCCTGCAAACATTTGCTCTGTATTACCTCACAGACGTTACCGGCGTCGAAAACCCGGCCGCTTCCGCCACCAACCTGCTGATAGTCGTTGGTGCCGCGCTGATTGCCATCGTCTATTTCGCCGGCCGACTGTCAGACCGCATAGGGCGGAAGCCCATAGTGGTCTCTTCCGGACTGGTCGGTGCTATAGGAATCGTGTTGCTCTATTTATCAGATAGCTACACGCAGGTGCTGCTCTCCGGCGCCATCATCGGCCTGGCGAGCGGCGCCCTTTTAAGCACAAGCTGGGCTATGGCAACCGACCTGGCCGCCGAGGGCGAAGAAGCCAAATACCTGGGCCTGACCAACCTGGCAATGGCCGCCGGTTCGGCACTGGCGCGCCTTATCGGGCCGCTGATTGACTTCTTCAATACTGTGGAGACCAATATGGGCTACTCCGTGATGTTGCTCGCCTGCTTCCTGTGCTTCATTGTGGGTTCGCTCCTGGTGCTCAAGGTCAGGGGAGTCAGATAGCGGGCAAATATTAGCGGCCGCGACGCCATGTCCACCTTTCAAGAAACAGCGCCAGCAGTAGCAGGACCAGTACCGAAACACCCGCCACCCCGACTATCCACATCGTCCTCGTATCCCAGTGCTGGCTGATGACAGCATCCCAACCCCACGCCCCTATATATGCCATGCCAGTGTAGAGTATTGCTTTCCCCAGAAAACATACCAGCAGGAACTTCCACAGCGGGTAGCGAAGTGCCCCGGCAGCGATGCCGACCACATCCACCGGCAGGGGAGTCACCGTAAAAAGAAAGATGACCGCCATCCCCCATTTCTCCAGCCATCCCACGGCATTGAGGTAGGTCTGGCTATTCTGCAAGACACCCCGGCCACTGAAGCCTGCGGCATAACCCGTTATCTCCCCGAGTGCCCCCCCGAAGCCACTGGCCAGCCCCACCAGCAACGGGTTGAAACTGGCCCCGAGGGCAAATAGTAGCACCTGGCCTGGCATCGGCATAATAATGGTAGCATTGGCTACCAGGCTGATAAGAAAGGCACCGAGATAACCATACTCTTCGAGCTGCGAGACGTTATCCCGGTAAACGAACAGGACGGCAGTAATGACGACCACCAGCAGTAACATTACCGCAGGGGCCAGCCACTTCTTTACCCAGCCTTTGGTCTCCACCTCACCTACTTCATCGTGGTTGTCCGTGTTATTCATCTTCATATGCATTGTATTGTAGCATAATGCGGTTCGATTTCGGGGCAAACACTTCGTGAAACGTCGATGAGAGACAGCCGGTACCGTTGTCGCTGAATCCTGACTCTGGTATACTTTATCAGTGTGCCCCCATCGTCTAGAGGCCTAGGACAGCAGCCTTTCAAGCTGCCGACAGGGATTCGAATTCCCTTGGGGGCGCCATATTTCGAAGCTATTTTCAGAAATTCTTCTTGATTGCTTCACCCTTTTTATCGAAACAACCTTTAAGCACTGCCTGAATCTACCGATGAAACAGTAAGGGCAGTGCTTCATAGGTTAAGAAGGGGGTAAAGGTTTCTATACTGTCCTACAGGGTGGATGTATAGAGGCTATAAAAGTCTTTACCAGGTATAAAGGAGGTGGCCGGGTTGATACAGGCCATCATGTCGGTAACTCAAACTTAAATGATGTTACTCTTATGGTGGGAAGGTTAAGGCCCCATGATAAGAATACCTGAGACTATAGGCAGGGTGGCGAGAATGAGTAAAGAGACTAAAAGCACTCCCAGCAAGACATATATAATGGGTGGGTCGGACAAAGCGGTGTCATTACCTTTTCGCTTTATGGCTTTTGAACTAAGAATGTGGAGGTGCTTCACTTCATCTATAGGCTTTCCATCTAATTCTTCCTGAAGATTTTGCAGCGAGTCATCTGAAGTGTTTTTAGTGGATGATATTCCATCGTCAGGCCAATGCCCGTACAATTTTGAAGATGTTTTCACTTCCCTTATCTTGCTCAGAGAGTTACGTGTTCCCATAATTCCCTCGTTTGGATTAAGCCTGTGTCTTCTTACCGGCTTAAATATAGAGATAAGATGTTGTTAGCAGGACCGCATAATCAGAATAGTTGAGACCACTGATAGCGTGATTAAGAGCAAAGAGATTACAGCTATTCCTTGCAAGACATATCGTGTGGGTAGGCTGAACCAAACGCTATTGCTATCTGGCTCCATACTCCTAGAACGTCGTACGAGGAGAGATTGCTTGTCCGGGAAACCATATTTCTCTGAGGTCTTACTGTCTGACCTTTCCTGAATATTCAAACGAGGACCATCTGGAACATCTTCAGTAAATAAGGTGTCCTCATCAAGCCAATAGTCGTACAATCTCTGGAGTGTTTTCGCCTTCCTTCCTCTGTTTATGGAATTAAGAATTCCCATAATTTACCCTGGCTGGAGTAAGCCTTCACCTTCATATTCTTTTCTTGATATCAGTATAGAGTACAACTGTTAAAGATAATATATCTCAATAGTACTTAGCGAGATAGTCAATTAGTCACTTTACCGCGGTAAGGCACGCTGTATTACTCTGGAAGGAAGGTAACATTACTAAATAACCATTGTGTAAGCGGTGGTTTAGAGGCACAATAATATATATTTAACACATAGGGGGACGCGACCTTGCCGATAATAAAACGGACAAAGTTTAAAATTGGTGACGTAGTCGAAGATAAATCGGGTTTAAGAGGAATAATATATACAACTGAGAGAACCGAAGGGCAAAAACAAGCGGATTCCGTTTTCGGGGAGATTTGTGTTAGCGAGTATTTGAGAGATGATGTATTCGGAATCGAGTGGTTCCAAGGCAAACAGACCAGCTTTATACCAGAAGACGATTTGTTGCCTTGTCCAGGTATGACTTACGCAAGTCTATGTTATGAATGCCAAGACAGATTCCAATGCTGGACAGCTCGACGAGTGTGATTGCTTAACTCTGCTAGTGTGGAAACGTTTAATTTGTTAAACAGCTCAGCCTCAATTGGGGGATTCGAATTCCCCTGCGGGCGCTATATTTTCAAGACCAAAGGCACCATCTTTTGAATTATTCTTTTCTTTTTCCCCTTCTCTTTTTCGATTACCGCATGGTTGGCGGAGCCTGTACGCTATCTTAATGCGGGATGCTAACACACTTCTCACAGAGTCAAATATGATTGCAGTACTATCCAGTGTTTTTTGAGCATCGAAAGTACTATTCACATTTACTACAGATGCAGATTAAGATATTAATACTCAAACGGAGAAAATCGCGCTCCACTCATAAACGGGGATTGGATGGTGGTCTGTGTCGATACTCTTCAACATACATCCGGCAATTGTGTTCGCCGTAGCAACTGGTTGTTCGCTGATTATTTTCCTTGCGATTCGACTTCTGATGCATTTTTTCTATGTAAAGGTCTTAGGTAAACGGCCTTTCATTGACCGGTGTTTCGAGTCAATAAGAAAAAGAGGGTCGCCTTATGTCACAAGATACGGCTTTTTGGGGCTGGTGCTCTTCGTAGCAATCCCTCTCCCGACCACAGGTGTATACGGAGGAGCCTTGCTAAGCTGGATTCTCGGCATGAACTGGCCTACATCACTACTGGCAGTGATGATGGGGGCAACGGTGTCGAATGGTATCGTGGCACTCTCAGCATTCGGAATAATGCAGGCCATACATCTGGCTGGTTGAGTTCACTGGATTTTTTAAATATAAAAGCAAAGGTACCTTATAAAATTTCAGACTATCCTGAAACGTAACCCTCCGCGCATACCTTTGCACCATCCTAAGAGATTCCCACCTGCCCGGGTCATGATTGTTACAGTATCTGCACCAGCCTTCCGAAGTGGGCAGGCGAGCATTACCACCGCTTTGTTACCCGGGTCTAACCTGTTTCTAACCCGCCGGCGCTATAGTCTGGTACACGGGGACCGATATGGAAGAGCAGACTGCCCGGTACACACGGATGGCTAAGGAAGCCGACAGCATTATCGAGCTGCTGGAAGAGGCCCAGGGCATGATAAAGGATGAGTTGCAGCAGCAATTCGATAACGGCAACAATAGATTCAAAATCAGTTGTCTTCTTGATGCCAGAGTAAATGTTCTAAGAGCCATTGAGGCCCTTTACGAAAACGAACAACTGCCCCATCAATCCTGACAGACGACCACGGCGCTTATATAGCTTCAGGCTGTCCTGAGATTCCGCAGGAGCGCACCATTTCCCAAAGCGGATTTTTCCACTTCTGATACTATCCGAATGCTGCCCTATTTACTCACCCAAGATAATAGTCAAATTCGATGGTGATATATCATGCCATATATGATATATTTTAATACCTGCACCAAAGGAATCAGGGAGTGACATTACAGGAGGTGATAGACATGCCTTATTACGTCATGCTCACCAATTTAACCAGCGAGGGGAGAAAGACTATCATGAAAAATCCTCGCCGCGTCCAGGAGGTGAACAAGGAAGTAGAAGCGATGGGCGCTAAAATAATAGCCCAATATGCGCTACTGGGTCCTTACGACTTCATGAACATACTCGAAGCTCCCAGCAACGCAGCGGTTGCGCGCGTCTCCTCAGCGCTGGGTTCCAGGGGAACTCTTGAGCCTTTGACGATGACGGCTATTGAAATGGATGATTTCATCAAAGAACTGGAGACGGCCAAGATTATCAAAGACTAGGCTTCACGTTATTTTTGCAGGTTCCTGCCCTGCTCGGGGATTTCGCGGTCCAGCCGCGCCATCCCGGGGCAATTCCGCTGGTGCTCACGGAGCTCGCTGAGAGAATAGAGCTTTTCACAGGCGGAACATCTTATCTTCCGCTCCGGCGCCGACTGTGACATCAGAACCTGCCCTTAAGCTGGTGGTAGGTGTCCTCAAGGGCCTGCGGCACCACGCGGATATCAGCAACTACCGGCATGAAGTTGTTGTCCCCCTGCCAGCGCGGCACGATATGACTGTGGATATGGTCGTCAATGCCGGCCCCAGCCACCCTACCGAGGTTCATCCCTACGTTGAAACCAGCAGGATTAAACGCTTCCCTCAGCACTTCAACACAGCGACTGACGATTTCAATATGCTCGTGAAGCTCCTCAGATGTCAGCCTCTCCAGGCTGTCTACATGGCGGTAGGGGACTACCAGCAGGTGGCCCGGATTATAGGGGTAGCTGTTTAACATAATGAAGTTCTTCTTCGCCCGGTACAGGATATGGTTGGCCACGTCGTTATCTTCTCCGGGCTTTTCGCACAGTATGCACCCGGCCGGCTTTTCCATCCGGATATACTCTATCCGCCAGGGCGCCCAAATCGGCTCCATAAAAACCTCCTCGCCGGGTAGTCGGCCACCCCTATTGTAATCGGCCTCCGCCCCAAGGTCAAAGCCATTGTAATAATTATGGCCATCGGCTATAGTAAAACCGACATGAAAGGTAAGGAACAGGTAAGCGACACGATAACATTTCTAGGCACCGGGGGCGCCCGATTCATGATAATCACCCAGATTCTGGCCTCGGGGGGCCTGTGGCTGAATCTCGGTGGCACGGAGATTCTGGTTGACCCCGGACCCGGCTGCATCGTCCAGACCACCAAGCGGAAGCTCAAGACGGAGCATCTCAGCGCCATTATCGTTTCCCACCGGCACCTTGACCACGCCGCCGATGTCAACATCATGGTTGAGGCGATGACCCAGGGCGGGTTCAAGAGTCACGGACGGCTGTTCGCCCCAGCCGATGCCTTCGATACTGAGCCGATACTGTTCGATTACCTGCGGGAGCGACTGGATGCCATTGAGATACTGAAAGCAGGCAAGACCTACACGGTCGGAGATGTTTCCTTCACCACGCCGGTGCAGCACATACATCCGGTGGAGACCTACGGCATGGTCTTCACCACCCCCCGCCATACTTTTTCCTATATCTCTGATACCCACTACTTCGACGGTCTGGCGGGATACTACAGTAACAGTGAACTACTGATTATCAACCTGGTCTTCATGGAACCCCGCACCCCCGAAAGCCACCCCAACATGCCGATAGACCACCTTTCAGTGCCCGACATCGAGCGTCTTGTCAACGAAATAAGACCGAAGGTGGCTATTCTGACCCACTTCGGCATGGGTGTCTGGCGGGCAAAGCCGTGGGAAGTAGCCCGGGGGCTAACAGAAAAGACCGGCGTGAAAGTAGTTGCCGCGCGGGACGGCATGAAGTTCGACCTCTCAACGCTAGGACAAGAGTTAGAACAACCTTAGTATTATTTTACCCCCGATTTTGAGGCTTAAATATGAAAAAGCTCGTTTTATATAGCGACCAAATTCCGTCTGTCTCAGATAAAATCGACAAGGAATTAGTAACTTTACTTGGCAAATCTAATCCGATAATAGGCTATATTCCATCAAAAGCTGACCCACAACGTAAATATTATAATGAACGACAGGTATATTACTCTCGGCTAGGTATGGATTTAAAGGTGTATTTTGAGCTTGATAAAGAATACCATCCAAACCTGCTTGAGTCACTTCTATCCTGTGACGCTATTCATCTTTCTGGAGGTAATACCTATTATTTTCTTCGTTGGTTACGAAAACGCGAAATGCTGGAAACTCTACGCCAATACGTTAAACGAGGAGGAGTGTTAGTTGGCGTCAGTGCAGGTTCAATGTTGATGAGCCCGGATATATCTATTTGTCCTCTATACATTAATGAACCGATAGAGGTTGAGACTGATTTCTCCGCGTTAAACCTCGTTAACTTTGCTTTCGCTCCACATTATGGTAGCAGAAGAATGTCCACAACTATTTCGGCATTACGAAAATACTCACTGGACCATCAAATAGTCGTATATGCTTGCCAAGATAGCGGAGGTATTGTCGTTACCGACGATAATGTAAAGTGCATTGGCGATGTTTATAAGATAGAAGAAAAATAAGATATATTAGCCTATCCCCCTGCCTTAAAGCATAACGGCACTATGACAAACAAATTGACTAATCTCGATAAAATACTACACCGCGTCACCCGCCCCGCCCGCTATACCGGCGGCGAGTGGAACAGCATCACCAAGGACTGGGACGAGACCGCCATCCACATCGCCCTGTCCTACCCAGATGTCTACGAAATAGGCATGTCCAACATGGCCCTGCCCATCCTCTACGAGATGCTCAACAATCAGCCCGATGTCCTCGCCGAGCGTGTCTTCGCCCCGTGGGTGGACATGGCCGCCGAAATAAGGTCGGCTGGTATCCCCTTGTTCAGCCTTGAGTCACGACGACCGCTCACGGACTTCGATATCATCGGTTTCTCTCTTGGATATGAGCTCACCTACACCAACGTCCTTGAAATCCTTGACCTGGCGGGAATACCACTGCGGGCTACGGAAAGGGACGACTCCCACCCGCTTATCATCGCTGGGGGGAGCTGCGCCCTCAATCCGGAGCCAACGGCCGACTTCATTGACCTCTTTGTCATCGGTGACGGAGAAGAGGTACTGCTGGAGTTGCTGGACGTGTTCCGTGAGTGGAAGCAGGCAGGCAAGAACAGGGAATGGCTACTGCGCCAGGCAGCTGCTATCGACGGCATCTACGTGCCCGGCTTCTACCGGGTTGAATACAAACCGGACGACACCATCAGGAGTATCACCCCGACTGTACCGGAGGCCAGGCCCGTCATTCAGAAGCGGATAGTGTCCAAGCTGCCACCCCCTGTTGCCCGACCGGTAGTTCCCTATATCGAGGTTACCCACGACCGGGGGGCGATAGAGGTCCAGCGGGGGTGCACCCGCGGTTGCCGCTTCTGCCAGGCGGGTATCATCTACCGCCCGGTCCGGGAACGGCCGCTGACAGAGGTGGTGGAAGCAGCCGAGAAACTGGTCAATGATTGCGGCTACGGCGAGCTTTCTCTGGTATCGCTGAGCACCAGCGACTACCCCGGCATCGACCAGGTGGTAACGCAGCTTTCCGATAGCCTTAACAACGTCACCCTTTCACTACCGAGCCTCTACATCAACACCTTCAACGCACCGCTGATGGACTCCCTGTCGAAACGTAAAAAAATCGGCCTCACCTTTGCCCCTGAGGCAGGGAGTGAAAGACTGCGTCGCATAATCAATAAAAACGTCTCCGAGGACGAGATGCTGGAGACCTTCGCCGAAATTTTCGCTCGGGGCTGGACCAGCCTCAAGCTCTATTTCATGCTCGGTCTGCCCGGGGAGACTATGGAGGATGTCGCAGAGATTGTCCGGCTGGTAGACAGGACCCGCACCCTTGGCAGAAGTGTTGCCGGCCGGACCCCTCAGCTACGAATCAACCTTTCCACATTCGTGCCCAAACCCCATACGCCCTTCCAGTGGGTAGCCCAGGTGAGCGAGGAGGAGCTTAACGCCAGGCACGAACTGCTCAGGGCAGGACTGCGCCGCAAAGGCACCAGAATATCGTGGCAGGACCCGAAAACGAGCCTGCTCGAAGCGGCATTGTCCCGTGGGGACCGCCGCTTGGGGCAGGTAATCCACCGTGCCTGGGAGCTGGGTTCGGTCTTTGATGCCTGGGACGAACACTTTAAATTTGACAACTGGCGGCGTGCCTTTGAGGATGCCGGCCTGGATATCAGCTTCTATGCCCGACGACAGCGTCCCCTTGACGAGTTGCTTCCCTGGGGACATATCGATACCGGCGTTACCGCCGATTTCCTGAAGAGAGAGTATCAGCGTGCTCTGGAGGGTATCCAGACCCCGGACTGCCGTGAAGGTCCTTGCAGTGCCTGTGGATTGGAAAAACGACATCCGACCTGTCAGCAGAGACGACAAAAGGCCGTCAAGAGTTAGGTGAGATACCTACATACAATGAGAGTGTTTCCCACAGATATTGCTGTCTGATGGTGGTTGCAGCTTGAAACAACTTCCGGCTAAGGCACTTCCATCTGGGTAACGGCCACCACCTCATCACCTTCAGCCGGTCGCATCAGCGTCACTCCCTGGGTGCTCCTGCCCTGAACAGTAATGCCCTTCACCGGGGTGCGGGTAACAATACCGTTAGCAGAAATAAACATGACCTCCTGGGACGGTTCGACTATCCGGGCATCGACCAGTTCACCAGTCTTCTCAACCGTTTTGAAGGTCCTGACCCCACCGCCGGCCCGGTGCTGCTTGGGATATTGGGCTACCGGGGTAAGCTTGCCAAAGCCATTACTGGTTACCACCAGCAGGAAGGACTTCGGATAAGCAGTGCCCGCACCGACCACCAGGTCGCCGGTCGAGAGCCGGATACCCCGCACACCACCGCTGGTACGGGAACTGGCCCTGATACTGGACACGGCAAATCTGATAGACTGCCCCTTCCTCGTTACCATCATGATATCATCCCGGTCTGTCGCCAGACAGCCGGCCAACAGCTCATCACCCCGCTCAACATCCATGCAAAGCAGCCCGCTGCTCCGCACCACCGCGAACTTGTCCAGCGAAGTCTTCTTTACCTCTCCAAGGCGGCTTGCCATCACCAAAAACGTATCAGGTGAGAACTCCGGCACCACCACAATATCGATAACCTTCTCGTCCTCGGGAATAGAGAAGAGATTGACTACGGCCATCCCCTTACCCACCCGGGAGCTATCCGCCGGCAACTCATAGCACTTGAGGCTGAAACACCGCCCGCGGTTGGTCAACAACAATAGGTTATCGTGAGTATCGGCCACAGACAGCAGTCTGGCTGCATCCTCTTCCCGCGTGGTGATACCGATGATGCCCTTACCACCACGGTGCTGTGTCCGGTAGGCGCGGGTCGGTACCCTCTTAATAAAGCCGCGGTTGCTCAGAATAACCGCCACCTCCTGGTGCGGTATCAGGTCTTCCTCGCTAAACTCAGCTACTCCTTCAACGCTTATCTCAGTCCGCCGCTCGTCACCATACTTGGCCTTTAGCTCGGTCAACTCCTGCTTCACCACACCCAGAATCCTGGCTGTAGTGGACAGCAGGTCTTCCAGGTAAGAGATGGTCTTCAAAACCTCGGCCAGTTCATCAAGTATCTTGTTCCGCTCCATTCCGGCCAGTCGGCGCAACGGCATCTCAAGGATTGCGTCCGCCTGGACTCGGGTCAAGCCGAATTCACTCATCAGGTTCTGGCGGGCAAGCTCAGTAGTCTGTGATTTACGGATAGTGGCAATTACCTTATCGATATTGTCCAGGGCTACCCTGAGCCCTTCCAGAATGTGGGCCCGGTCTTTGGCCTGCTTGAGCTCATACTTGGAGCGGCGGGTGACAACCTCACGCCGGAAATCTATGAAGTACCGCAACGCCTCCTTGAGGCTGAGTACCCTGGGCTGACCGTCGACCAGTGCCAGCATGTTAGCGGCAAAGGTAGACTGCAGGGCGGTATACTTATACAGACTGTTAAGCAGCAGCTGCGGCTGTACATCGCGCTTCAACTGGATGACGATGCGCATTCCCTGCCGGTCAGACTCATCACGCAACTCACTGATACCGGTTATTTTCTTGTTAGAGACGAGGTCGGCAATCTTCTCGATTAGGGCCGCCTTGTTGACCTGAAAGGGCAGCTCGGTAATTACTATCTGACGCTGTCCACCCTCGGCGGCGTCCCCTACGAAAGCCTTGGCCCGGACTACTATCCGGCCGCGTCCGGTGGCGTAGGCACTTTTAATCCCTTCGTCACCAAGAATAACACCTCCGGTTGGAAAGTCAGGCCCCTTGACAAAGGTAGTCAGTTCGTCAACCGTAGCTCTGGGATTATCAATCAGAAAAATGAGGGCATCACAGACCTCGACTAGGTTATGGGGGGGGATGTTGGTCGCCATGCCGACGGCAATTCCAGAACTACCATTGACCAGAAGATTAGGCACCCGCGCCGGTAGGACGAGCGGTTCCTGAAGGCTTTCATCAAAGTTAGGCGTGAAATCGACCGTATTCTTATCGATGTCGACCAGCATCTGCTCAGCAATTGACGTGAGCCGGGCCTCGGTATAGCGCATCGCTGCCGGTGGGTCGTTGTCAATGCTACCAAAGTTGCCCTGCCCGTCTACGAGCACCGCCCGCATCGAGAAGTCTTGCGCCATACGTACCATGGCATCATAGACGGGACTGTCACCATGGGGATGGTATTTGCCCAGTACCTCACCAACAATACGGGCACTCTTCTTGTAGGCGCTGGTCGAATTGATACCCATCTCGTCCATAGCATAGAGAATCCGGCGTTGCACCGGCTTCAGCCCGTCCCGGACATCCGGCAAGGCACGCTGAACGATAACGCTCATCGCGTAGTCGAGGTAAGAGTTACGCATCTCCTCTTCGATACTTACTGGTTTAACCTTCCCCAGAACCATTCCTGCAAACGCTCCTATTCTTCGTCACTAACCTCAAATTCGTCGTCGGCAGCCTCATCAATAAGTACTTCCGCCTCGTCACCGCCAACCACAGTATAGCCGGGCTCATTGCTCATTTCCTCTAATAATTCGCGTCTAATAACCCTTTCACCATAATCAGGCCGAGTCACGCCTACTCCCTTGAATGGGAATGAAGGCCGCCCCGCCTGGCTGGGGTCTCGATATACCTCTCTAACGATAACAGTTACCGCACCATCTGCCAAACTGACAATGGCAGCCGAGTACCGATTGCCACCCGCCATCAATCGGGCAAGCCGCTGCCCCTGCTCAAGCTCAACTCTCCCCAGGTAGTCACCACGGCTGTTCTTTACTATCAGCCCGTTGCCGTCAATCTGCAATTGCACCCTGTCACCAGCCACCATCCTGGCCAATACCTCCGGCGGGGCGAGGTCAACCAGCTGGACAACCCCCGTTTTCCCCACCTCCTCGATGAAGGCCTGCGGCTCCAGCCGGTCAGCGTCACTCTCAGCAGCACCGGCCATCTCCCTGAGATAAGATAGCCGTTGCAGGTTCTTTACGGCAATGGCATTGTAAGGGTCAATCTCCGTGCTGCGGTGATAGGCTGCCTCCGCCTCTTTATACTCACCAAGCTCCAGATAGGCCCGGCCAAGGCGATTCAGAGCCTCAACATCCTGAGGAAACATCTCAAGTATGCTCTGGTTGACGGCAATCGCCTCTCTCCAGCTCCCCTGCATGGCCAGAGCTATCGCTTGCTTGGTTGACTGCCGTCTAAGTCTGGACCACTCCCCTTCCTGGTATGACATCCTCTTCCCTCTACACCAAGAATTTCAACATACCTTAGCGAAAACGCGACGACAAGTCAATAGCCCTGAAGGATGAAATTTAGAAGAGTCCGGCTTCTCCATCCGAAATATACCTAATCCCCCACATCCAGTTCGAAGGCCTGGTGTAAGGCACGGACCGCATCCTTTACCTTGTCCTCATCAATGATGCACGTAATCCTTATCTCAGATGTCGTAATCAACTGAATATTTATCCCTTTTTCGCTGAGCGTGCTGAACATCCTGGCAGCGTAACCCGGCATATTCTGCATACCGGTACCAACAATGCTGACCATCCCCAGGGTAGCATCACTGACGCACTCCCTGGCGCCAATCTCTTTCGCAATCGGCCTGATTACCTTCATCACCTCGCTCAGCTGTCCCCTTGTTACTGTGAAGGTAAGGTCGGTGATATTGTCGATGCTGGCATTCTGGACAATGGTGTCGACGCTGATACTGGCTGCCGCCAGGGGTTCGAATATCGCCGCGGCAATACCCGGACGGTCCGGAACGCCTACCACAGTAACCTTGGCAACATCAAGGTCATGGGCAATTCCTCTTACCTTGTTACGTACTTCCATTGATACCCCTCCGTGAATCAGTGTTCCGGGATTTTCGGCAAAGCTGGATGCTACCCGGATAGGAAGGTTATACAGCTCCCCAAGCTCGACCGCCCGTGAGTGCATTACCTTGGCCCCGTGACTGGCGAGTTCAAGCATCTCTTCATAACATATCTCAGGAAGAGGCCTCGCTTCGGGGACGAGCCGTGGGTCGGCTGTGTAGACCCCCTCCACATCGGTATATATTTCACAGACCTCAGCCCCCAGGCTGGCTGCCAAAGCAACGGCGGTGGTATCAGAGGCACCCCTTCCCAGGGTAGTCACATCCATATCCTCGGTAATACCCTGAAAGCCGGCAACGATGACAATATTTCCTTTCTCCAGCTCCCTGACCACCCGTTTCGCTTCAATCTTCAAAATCCGCGCCCGGCGGTAGGTCGCATCCGTCCTGATACCTGCCTGACCGCCACTGAGACTGATTGCCTCATATCCCATGGCCTCGAGGGCCATCGCCAGCAGGGTACTGGAGACAAGCTCTCCGGTGGATACCAGGGCATCCAGCTCACGTCCATCCGGGTGCTCATTGACCTGATAAGCGAGGCTAATCAGGTTATCCGTGGTCTTGCCCATGGCAGAAACGGTCACCACCACGTCGTCGCCCTTATCTTTAACCGCCGCGATACGCCGGGCAACATTCCTGATTTTTTCGGCATCCGCCACCGAAGAACCGCCATACTTTTGAACAACCAGAGCCATAGATTTATTACCTCGAGAGTACTATAAGTGCTTACTTGTTACCCGATTGAATCACGCCCGACCACCAACTTCATAATATTATATCCGGGGTCGATGAGCAAACCTGTTTTCCCTGCCTCCGCTTCTGTGAACTTCTCCGCCCCATTGCCGCTAAATCCCCCTCCCCACAGCATAAAGGGCACCGGCTCACCGCTGTGTGTCCGGGTGACGATTGGCGTGGGGTGGTCAGGCAGAACCAGCAGCCGCAAGTCATCCTGCTTCCAGGCGCGAAGCTGACCGACCACCTCCCGGTCTATCCGCTGGATGGCGCTTACCTTGTCCGCTATCGAACCGGAGTGGGCGGCCTCGTCCGGCGCCTCAATATGGACAACCACAAGGTCATGGTCATCAAGGGCCTTCAGGGCACCGGCTGCCTGGGCCGAGTAGTCGTTGTCCAGGCCATCAGTCACACCGGGAATGTCGAGTACGTCAATATCGGCCATGCGCGCCATTCCGTTGAGCAGGTCGACCCCTGAAGTCATGGCTGCCCTCAGCCCGTATACCTGCTTGAAGGCGGGCATCTCCCTCGACTGGCTGCTCCCCCAGAAGAACCAGAGCATCGTGGCCGGGACTTTACCAGCCGCTCCCCGTGCCACGTTTACAGGGTGCTCCCGGAGCACCTCCTGCGAAGCCTGCATCAGCTTCTTTAAAAAGTCACTCCCGGGGCCTTTTGGGAGATGATCTTCTATGGGCCTGTCCGGTATATCGTGTGGCGGGGTGCATGTCGCCCGTAGGGTCTCCTCGTGTCCCTTCAGTTTACAGATATGCCGGTAGCTGATGCCTAGGTAGAAACGCACTTCATCGCTGCCGAGCTTCTCGTTGAGAGTGTCGATGAGTTTACGGGCATCTTCACTACCGATGTGTCCGGCACTGTAGTCCCACATCCGGCCGTCACGGACCGCTACCAGGTTGCAGCGGAAAACGACCTCGCCCTCACTGATGGGTATCCCCATGCTCGTGGCTTCTATAACCGCCCGGCCCTGATAGTACTGTAAAGGGTCATAGCCGAGCAGCGACATGCAGGCGCAGGCGCTGGAGGGCTCCATCCCCTCCGGCACAGTACGTACCAGGCCCAGGGTCCCTTCCGGTGCAATCGCATCCAGGTTAGATGTCTCCGCCAGCTCCAGACTGGTCCGGCCGCCATGCTCTGGCAGGGGCAGGCCAGCGGCACCGTCGATTATCAATACAAAGTATTTCATCAGTCTTCCTTGCTCAACAGGTCAAATCCACCTATAATATGGATTGCCGGGGCGTAGCGCAGTAGGTTAGCGCGCAGCGTTCGGGACGCTGAGGTCGGCGGTTCGAGTCCGCCCGCCCCGACCACCGGTATTATGTCTCCACCTCCCGCTTAGCTTCTTCGTACTCCAGTATCTCCAGAGCGGCATCGCGAAGAAGCTGCGCCATCGAAGTCCGTTTTTCAAACGCCAAACGACGGAGCTTTTCATGCTGCTCCTCGGTCAGAAAGATAGTGGTGCGTTTTAACGTTGTCCCCATGGTCTTCACCTCTTAGAACATACTAACATACAAACACCGATATGTCTATATGTCTAAGGAGGTGGAAACCCTATCCCCTTGGTCCCCTTCCCCTTGATAAGGGGAAGGGGAAATAAAGAAGAGGGGCTTCGCCCCTCTAAAACTCCCCTGCTATATACCCCTTTTGCATGGCAGGGTCAAGTATCACCCGATAAGACCGCTTTAATCCCCCACCCCCCGCTTAGCCTCTTCCCAGAGGACATTCTGCTCGTCGAAGGATAAGTCACCAATGTTCACACCACGCCGGCGGCAGGCTTCCTCCATGTGAGCAAAGCGCCGGTAGAACCGCTGGTTGGCCCCCCGCAGGGCTACCTCGAGGTCTACATCCCAGCGGCGGGCGATATTGGCCAGGGTAAAGAGCAGGTCGCCGAACTCCTCCGCCTGGCGCTCACGGCTTTCTGTCCTACGGAACTCGTCGACCTCCTCGGCCAGCTTGTCGATAACCCCCTCGTCATCCTCCCAGTCGAACCCGACCCTCGCTACCCGGTCCTGTATCTCCTGGCTGTAGCCCAGGGCTGGCATCTCCTTCGGCACACCGGCAAGCATCGACTCGTCCGTGCCCTTCTCCGCCCGCTTCAGCTGCACCCAGTTGTGCGTCACCTCTTCGGCACTCTCAACCTCCGTGGAGCCAAAGACATGGGGATGCCGGAAAATCAGCTTCTCACTGATGCTGCGCAACGAGTCCTCCATGGTAAACTCTCCGGCCTCGGCGGCAATCTGTGCCTGGAGGACAATGTGAAGCATCAGGTCACCCAGCTCCTCACAAAGCGCTACTGTGTCTCCAGAATCCAGGGCCGCCAGCACCTCGTAGCACTCCTGCAAAAAGGTCGCCCGTAACGACTGGTGGGTCTGCTGCCTGTCCCAGGGGCAACCGTCAGGTGCCCGCAGCCGGGCAACGATATCCACCAAGTTTTTAAACTCATCTACATTCTCAGCCAAAATTACGTCTCCTAAACCCTCTATTTCGACGGCAGCACCATACCAGTCCAGTCTCGCTGTCCCCGCAGGAACTCGGCGGCAGGCATGGCTCGCTTTCCTTCAAGCTGCACTTTCAGCACACCCAATACTCCATCGCCGGTAGAGACACCGAAAGCCACGTCCTTCCTGTCCAGGGCTACCACGTGCCCCGCTTCATCGGTCGCCTGCTCATCCAGAGGCACCGCCTCAAGAACCTTTAACTGCCGCCCCCGCCAGCGGGTGTAGCACCCGGGCCACGGCTGGTAAGCCCGTACCCGCCGCCAGATGTCCACTGCCGACCGGTGCCAGTCAATCTCTCCATCTTCTTTACGGATAAGACCGCTGTACGTCGCGCTTTCCTCGTCCTGGGGCTGGGGGACAAGCGTACCCCCGACCAGCCGGGGCAGCACATCGAGGAGCAGCTGGGCACCAATAAGCGACAGCTTGTCCATGAGCGAACCGGCGGTATCTCGCGATGCAATAGGAACCTGCGCCCGGCTCAGTACCAGACCAGTATCCCACCCCTCGTCCATCAACATGACACTGACGCCTGTGAAGCTGTCACCACTCATTATCGCCGCTGGTACCGGCGAGACTCCGCGGTGCTTCGGCAGCAGCGAGGGGTGGATATTGACACACCCGAATGCAGGGATATCCAGGACCGCCTTTGGTAGTTTCTGAGCATAAGCAGCCACCACGATTACATCGGGACGGAGCCTGGCAATCTCGGCAACCACCTCAGTATCCCTGAGCTTGGCTGGCTGCATGACGGGCAGGCCATGCACCAGGGCAGCCTTCTTTACCGGCGGCGGTACCTGAGAGAGCCCCCTCCCGGCAACCCTGTCAGGCTGGGTGTAGACAGCCGCAACCTCGTACTTGTTGACGAAAAGCTGCTCTAGGGCAGCAATGGAAAACTCAGGAGTGCCCATAAAAATGACCCGCACTGCCGTCCTCCGTGTAACGAATTGTAGCATTAAAACCCTAACCCAACAACCGTGCCCCCAGGTTCTCCGGCAGGTCAGTTACTTGCCGACTGGCATGAATGCCATCCCAAAACGCCACAGTCCGAGACTACAAACAAGGATACACCAGGCAATAGTGGAGAAAAAATAGACAGTTGACCATTCATACCTACGGGGGAGAAATCGCGACAAAGAGTAAGTACGACAGACCTTGTAAAGGGGAACGGCGGAGGAAATAAATTCCCACAACCACCAGCAACCGCCCTGAAAAGCCTTGCCAACCGCTATAACCCCCATTATGCTATTGGATGTTGCGTTCTTCCTCTACCATATAGCCCGACATGCTAACCTTTGCACCCTTTCTGGGGTGCCCGCTGTGTAACCGGGAAATGATGCTATTGAGAAATTGTGATTAGATGAGCTTTAAGTCGGCACAGCAGATTTGGGAAACCGCCCTCGGTGAGCTACAGATAGAAGTTAATAGGTCGAACTACCGGACCTGGCTGGGAAGTACCGTTGGCCTCAGCTATAATAACGGTGATTTCGTCGTCGGTGTACCAAACGCCTTTGTGGCCGAATACCTCGAGAGGAACCTCCGCTCTCTGATTGAGAAGGTGCTCACCGGACTTGCTCAGAGCAAGGTCAAGGTCAACTTCCACGTCGGTACACGGGAAGAAAGCCCTAAAGCCAAACAGGAAAACCTCCCCTTGTTCAACCCCAGATATACGTTCGATTCTTTCATCGTCGGCAAGTCCAACGAGATGGCCCATGCCGCTGCCTTGAAGGTAGCCGAACAGCCGGGGCAGACCTATAACCCCCTCTTCATCCACGGGCCGGCCGGACTCGGCAAGACCCACTTGCTACAGGCTATCGGACATACGGCGATGGCCAAGGGACTGAACACCCTCTACGTTAGCGCCGAGCAGTTCACCAACGAAGTAGTCAGTGCCATTCGAGAAGGCAGGACAGAGGAGTTTCGCAAAAAGTACCGCAGCGTCGACATACTCCTCGTCGATGATATCCAGTTCTTCGGCGGCAAGGAACGGACCAAGGAAAACTTCTTCCATACCTTCAACGACCTTTATGCCGCCAACCGCCAGATTGCCGTCACCAGTGACTGCCCACCCCGTGAGATACCTCAAATCCGCGCCCAGTTACGTTCTCGCCTGGAATGGGGTCTGGTTACTGACCTGCAACCGCCCGACTTCGAAACACGCCTGGCCATTCTACAGGCCCGGGCCAGGCAGGATGGAGTAGACATCACACCCGATGTCCTGGAATTCATCGCCCTCCAGATTAAAGAGAATATACGAGCGCTGGAAGGCTCCCTGAACCGGGTTGTTGCCTATTCGAAGTTATTAAAGACCACGATTACACCAGAATCTGCCGCCCGTGCCCTCGAGGACATTACCAGCAAAAGACCCGAACCGGCCCCGCTACTACCAGCTTCAATTGCCGAAGAGACTGCCGCCAGCTTCCAGGTAACCCTCTCCGACCTCAAGGGGCGGAAAAGGGATGAGGCTACTGTCCTCGCTCGACAGGTAACCATGTATCTTATGCGACAGGAGACCGACCGCTCGTTATCCGAAATAGGCAGGGAACTGGGCGGACGCAGTCCGGCAACTATCAGCTACGCCTATGACAAGATTGCCAACAGTATCAATAACGACCCGCACCTGAGACGCCAGGTATTTAATATCCAGCAGAAGCTACACGCCGCCACAGCATAAACCACTCAAAAGCGGCTGAAAGATTTGGATGGCCCGCTGTTATTTTTCAACAAGTCCCCACCCCTTTCGATAAACCGCACCTTACCTGCCTGTAGCACCACTGCTAAACTACACCAGCCACCAAATTTAAACTTCAGCCAATACCTGATAGTATTAATAATGATACTTGGTAACTATCTCCACAAGGCATAATCAAGGTTAGAACTTTGTAACGTTACTTTGATGTGGTTGTAGGTGGTGCCTGTGTATGATGTCGCTGAGATAAGGGTCAGGGCTGGTGATGGTGGTGATGGAGCAATCAGCTTCCGTCATGAGAAGTTTGTGCCCTTCGGGGGCCCGGACGGTGGTGATGGTGGCGATGGTGGTAGTGTCATTATCGAGTCGGATGTCGCTATTACCAATCTGCTTGGTTACCGCCGGGAAGCCTCTTATAAGGCAGAACACGGCTATGATGGCCAGGGCAGTAGGAAGCACGGTAAGCGTGGGAGAGACCTTATACTGAGAGTGCCGGTAGGGACACTCATTTCAGACAAAGGGCAGGATGGTGTGGATGTCCTGATTGCTGATCTCGGCCAGTTTGGTCAGCGTGTCGTGGTTACCAGGGGTGGAAAAGGGGGGTTGGGTAACGTACACTTCGCCTCATCCACCAATCAGGCGCCGCGGCTCGCACAGAAGGGAGAGCCTGGCGAGGAAAAGACATTGCTGTTGGAGCTGCGGCTTATCGCGGATGTCGGAATCATCGGCTATCCTAATGTCGGTAAGTCTACACTCTTGGCGGCTGCCTCGGCGGCCAAACCCGAGATTGCTGACTACCCCTTCACGACACGGGCTCCGGTAGTTGGCGTGGTCGAAGTCGGGCCGGATACCTTTGTCCTTGCGGAGATTCCGGGGCTTATTGAGGGTGCCCATCTCGGCCGTGGACTGGGCCATGATTTCCTGCGCCACGTCACCCGTACCAGGATGTTTCTGCACATTGTCGACGGTAGTTCACTGTCACCAGCGGAGGCCATGACCGGGGTGAACACGGAGCTTGGCCTGTTCGATGCCGCTCTGGCGCGTAAGCCCCAGCTCGTGGTGGTGAACAAGATTGACCTGCCGGAGGTGAGAGCCAGGCTGGCGGAGATAATGGAGAGCTTCCGCAGTATCGGCGTCACCCCGCTGGCAATATCGGCGGTAACCAGAGAAGGCGTCGCCGAACTGATGACACATACCTGGGACGCGTTGAAGCAGATTGGCGATACCCGTAAGGAGGTCCCGGCGAAGGTCTTTCGTCCGCAGCCCCGAGGCGCCCGTGTCACTGTGCATAAAGAAGGAGATACCTTTGTTGTCAAGGCACCGGCATTGGAGCGTATCATCGCCCGGTCGGACGTGGCTGATGCCGGAGTACGCTGGCAGCTCAACCAGCAGATTGACCGGTTGGGTGTTGGCCGCGCACTGAAGAAGGCCGGGGCTATCCCCGGTGACAAGATTCGCTGCGGTGGACTCGAATGGGAGTGGTAGCTGGATGAAAATAGGTATACTCGGAGGTACCTTCGACCCGATTCATAACGGGCACCTCGCTGTGGCGGAGGAGGTTAGGTCACGGCTCAGTCTCGATGAGATTCTCTTTGTCCCCACTGGTCAGCCTTGGCGCAAGGGGGGTAACCCGATTCAACCAGCCAAACACCGCGTTGAGATGGTACGCCTTGCCATCGCGGGTAGGCCTTACTACCGGCTGTCCCTCATCGAGGTGGACCGGAAGGGGCCATCATATACTCTCGATACCCTGACGGAACTGTCGTCTGGACTGAGTACGGCGGGTGAAATCTTTTTTATTGTGGGTTGGGACAGCCTGTCTGACCTGCCGAACTGGAAGTCTCCGGAGCGGATTATACGGCTCTGTCGGCTGGTAGCCGTACCCCGTCCGGGCTATTCCCGCCCCGACTTCGATTCCTTAGAGACCATTGTCCCAGGACTATCGGAGCGGGTAGTCATGCTTGACAGGCCTGAGGTGGATATCAGCGCTTCTGAGATAAGGGAACGGGTTGCCCGTGGGCTTCCGATAAGCGGCCTTGTCCCCGAAGCGGTGGAGGAATACATCCGGGGGCACGGGTTGTATTCAGCTGAGAAGGACACGTAGTTTGGAGGATGTACCCGCCTAGATATCCAGGTTCTTGACGCTCTTGGCGTGGGCCTGGATGAAGGTCTTGCGGGGCAGGACCTCCTCGCCCATCAGGGTGGAGAACGTCTGGTCAGCCCTGGCGGCATCCTCCACCTCCACTTGTAGCAGGGTGCGGGTTGCCGGGTCCATGGTAGATTCCCAGAGCTGCCCGGAGTTCATCTCGCCAAGGCCCTTATAGCGCTGGACGTTCACCCGCTTCGACCCCTTGAGCTCCTGCAGGGCTTCTTCCTTCTCGCTTTCGGTATATATCCACTGCCCACCCTTTGAAGCTGTGATGCGGTATAGCGGTGGCTGGGCAATGAACAGGTGCCCGTTTCTGATTAGCTCCGGCATGTGTCGGAAGAAGAATGTCAGCAGCAGGGTGCGTATGTGCGAGCCGTCAACATCTGCGTCGGCCATGAGGATGACCCTGTGATAGCGCAGCCTGGAGAGGTCAAAGTCGTCGTCGATACCGGCCCCGAGGGCGGTGATAATGGCACGGATTTCTTCGCTGGACAGCATCTTGTCCGGTGGGGCCTTTTCTACGTTGAGAATTTTCCCCCTCAGTGGTAGTATCGCCTGGAAGCGTCGCTCTCTCCCTTCCTTGGCGGAGCCTCCAGCCGAAGGGCCCTCTACCAGGTATATTTCGCAGAGAGAGGGGTCTTTTTCTGAGCAGTCCGCCAGTTTCCCCGGTAGCGTGCCAGTATCCAGGCTATTCTTGCGGACGATCAGGTCACGGGCCCGGCGTGCTGCCTCCCGTGCCTTGGCCGAGAGCAGACACTTATCGATAATCTTTCTGACGTCGTCAGGGTGCTCCTCAAAATAGAGGGTCAGCCCTTCAGCAACAACGCTTTCGACTTGCCCTTTGACCTCAGGGTTGCCCAGTTTGGCCTTGGTCTGCCCCTCGAACTGGGGCTCGGCTAACTTGACGCTGATGACGGCTGTCAGCCCTTCCCTGACATCCTCACCCGTCAGGTTGGGGTCGTCTTCTTTGATAAGCTTATTCTTGCGGGCGTAGTCGTTGAGGGCGCGGGTAAGTGCCGAGCGGAAGCCGGTAAGGTGTGAGCCGCCGTCGATTGTGTTAACGCAGTTGGCGAAGCTGGAGGTCGACTCGCTGAAGCCATCGTTGTACTGCAGGGCTGCTTCGACGATGGTGCTGTTAATTGACTTATTGATGTAGATAGGCTGGGGGTGGCGCAGTGTCCGCGTCCGGTTAAGGTGGCGGACGAAGCTGGTAATACCGCCCTCGAAGTAGAAGGTAAACGGCTCGCTGTCCCTCCGTTCATCTATGAGCGTTATCTCCAGTCCCTTGTTCAGGTAGGTAATCTCTCTGATGCGCTCCTTGATTGTATTGAAATCGTATCTGGCGTTGCCGAATATCTCCTCGTCGGCGAGGAAGGTGGTGGTAGTACCGGTGCCGTCGGTCTCACCAATCACGGTTACCTCTCCCTGAGGGATGCCCTGTTTGAAATCGATGTGATAGACCTTGCCGTCAAGCCGGACGTCCACCTTGCACCAGGCAGACAGGGCGTTCACAACCGAAGCACCGACCCCGTGCAGACCTCCGGATACCTGATAAGTCCTGCCACCGAACTTAGCGCCGGCGTGGAGCACTGTCATCACCGTCTCCAGGGCTGACTTCCCGGTGGTGGGGTGTGTGTCTACCGGAATACCGCGGCCGTTGTCCTCCACCGATACCGAGTTGTCCTGGTGGATGATGACGCTTATCTTATCGCAGAAGCCGGCCATGGCCTCGTCCACGCTATTGTAGACTATCTCGTAGACAAGGTGGTGCAGTCCGCGTGAATCGGTGCTACCGATGTACATGCCCGGACGGCGGCGAATCGCTTCCCGTGCGCCGAGCACCTGGATATCGCTGGCAGTATAATCACCGTTATTACCGGTGGACCGGGTTTTGCGTGATGATTTCGGTGTCATGGGCAGTCAGCTCCTTCGTGGTGGTGGGGTAGCGGACACGCGTATATGGAAATGACGGCAAAGGGTAAATTCACACAGAAGTCCAGTGTAATGGGTCGGTACGAATGGTGAGTCACACATTAATATATTATAGCATATTCAGGCTGGAAAGTGAAGCTGAGGAGTGCGTATTAATCCAGTAGTTTCTCCAGGTCTGGTGGTATGAATGAGAATATCACCATGTCATACACGTTTTCGTGGACAACTAGGCGGTTTCTCAGGACACCCTCACGGATGGCACCGGCCTTCTCAGCAACACGCTGGCTGGCATCGTTGTCGGTGGCTGCTATAATTTCAATTCGGTTGAGCTTGAGCTCCTTAAGACCGAATCTGGCCAGAAGACGGGTGGCAATGGTCGCGATACCTTGCTGAGTCTGGCTGGTCCTGACCCAGTAGCCGAGGTTGGCAACCTTGTCCAGCAGGTTCAGGTTATTCAAGCCGCAGCCGCCCAAGAAAGACCCGTCCTTGGAATCGGTGATGGCGAAATTGTACTCCGTACCATCCTGCCAGCGTTACACACATTGTGCTATCCAGGTCCTGCTTTCTTCGATAGCGTAATCAGCGTGACACCACTTCATCCAGGGGGAGACCTCGGCGAGGGACTCCCGGGCTGCGGCGTAGAGGTCGGCGGCGTCACCGGGGTGGTAGGGCCGTAGCAGCACTTGCCCTGAGGTTAGATTCGGCTGGTCTTTCATTGTATGCTCTCTCAATTAGGTGGAAATGGAAGCTGGAGGAGGTTTGTTT